>Ga0268248_100015_pt1 | contig 271237 bp, 254 predicted proteins | sample AgamicAtAme_FD_200856 | JGI IMG/M metagenome (GOLD analysis project Ga0268248, IMG submission 200856) | Agave microbial communities from Guanajuato, Mexico - At.Am.e (v2) (version 2) | ecosystem: Host-associated > Plants > Phyllosphere > Phylloplane/Leaf | place: Guanajuato, Mexico | collected... | reverse complement strand
CCGGGCCTGAGGCCCTTTGAGATCACAACCGCGGTCGCTCGGACCAGGAGTCCGAGCGGCCCCCGGGCCTGAGGCCCTTTGAGATCACAACCGCGGTCGCTCGGACCAGGAGTCCGAGCGGCCCCCGGGCCTGAGGCCCTTTGAGATCACAACCGCGGTCGCTCGGACCAGGAGTCCGAGCGACCGCGGTTTCTTTCCGTCTTCTTAACGTCTTCGAATAGGGTGCACAGCATGAAGCTCGAGCTCCGCGGCATCACCAAGCGGTTCGGGTCCCTGGTTGCCAACGACCACATCGATCTGGTCGTTCAGCCTGGTGAGATCCACGCTCTCCTCGGAGAGAACGGTGCCGGTAAATCCACACTCATGAACGTCCTCTACGGCCTGTACCAGGCCGATGAGGGCGAGATCCTCCTGGACGACGTCGTCCAACGTTTCCGCGGCCCGGGCGACGCCATGGCCGCGGGAATCGGCATGGTGCACCAGCACTTCATGCTCATCCCCGTCTTCACCGTGGCCGAGAACGTCATGCTCGGCCACGAGAACACCAAGGCCCTCGGCGCTCTCGATCTGAACGCGGCCCGCAAGCACGTGCGCGACGTCGCGCAGCGCTTTGGCTTCGAGGTCGACCCCGACGCCCTCGTCGGCGACCTGCCCGTGGGCGTGCAGCAGCGCGTCGAGATCATCAAGGCCCTCTCGCGGGATGCCAAGGTGCTCGTGTTCGACGAGCCCACCGCCGTCCTCACGCCGCAGGAGACCGACGAGCTCATGGGCATCATGCGGCAGCTGCGCGACGAGGGCACCTCGATCGTGTTCATCACGCACAAGCTCCGCGAGGTGCGCGAGGTCGCCGACCGCATCACCGTCGTCCGTCTCGGCAAGATCGTCGGCGAGGCCAAGCCCACTGCCAGCAACGGCGAGCTGGCATCCCTCATGGTCGGTCGTGCCGTCGAGCTCACCGTGGTCAAGGACGCACCGAAGGCGGCGGCATCCGGGGGTCTTTCCATCCGGAACCTGCGCGTCGTCACCGCCGAGGGGACCGTGGTCGTCGACGACGTCGACCTCGACGTGCGTCCCGGCGAGATCGTCGCGATCGCGGGCGTCCAGGGCAATGGCCAGACCGAACTCGTCGAGGCCATCGTCGGGCTCGCCGACGGCGTGACCGGCACCGTCGATCTCGACGGCACCGACCTCGTCGGCAAGAGCGTCCGCGCGATCCTCGACGCGGGCGTCGGCTTCGTGCCCGAGGACCGCAAAGAAGACGGACTGGTCGGCGGGTTCTCGGTCGCCGAGAACCTCATCCTCGACCGCTCCTCCGACGCGGCCTTCGTTTCCGGGGGGACGATCAAGCGCGCGGCGCTCAGCTCGTTCGCCCGCGACCGCATCGCGGAGTACGACATCCGGACGCAGTCGGCATCCACCCCGGTCGGCACCCTCTCGGGCGGCAACCAGCAGAAGGTCGTCATCGCCCGCGAGATGAGCCGTCCGCTGAAGCTGTTCGTCGCCGCCCAGCCCACCCGCGGCGTCGACGTCGGCTCGATCGAATTCATCCACAAGCAGATCGTCGCCGCGCGCGATGCGGGCGTGCCCGTGATCGTCGTGTCGACGGAGCTCGACGAGATCGCCGCCCTCGGCGACCGCATCGCGGTGATGTACCGCGGCGGCATCGTGGGCATCGTGCCGGGGAACACCCCGCGCGAGGTTCTCGGGCTCATGATGGCGGGCGAGCAGCCCGCGGAGGAGACAGCGTGAGCGGCCACATCCCGAGCACGGGCGCGAACGGGGACCCCGGTCTCCCGCCCGAGCAGCTGCCGACCGCATCCGGTCCCCTGACCGGTCACACCCCGGCCGAGACGCCGGCACCGCCCCGCACGAACCAGTTCCTCACCGAGCTGCTGCGTTCGTCGTGGATCACCACGGTGCTCGCGGTCGTCGCGGCGATGATCGTCGGCGGCATCCTGATGGCCGCCACCAACGACCAGGTGCGCACGACGTCCGCGTACTTCTTCGCGCGTCCCGGCGACATGCTGGCCGCGATCTGGAACTCGGTGTACGGCGGGTACGAGGCGCTGTTCCGCGGTGCCGTGTTCAACTCCCGCGTCGCCGACTTCGGTGCGCAGATCCGCCCCCTCACGAACACCCTCGGGTTCGCGGCTCCGCTGATCGCGGCCGGTCTCGGCGTCGCGCTGGCGTTCCGCGTCGGCCTGTTCAACATCGGTGGGCGCGGTCAGATCCTCATCGCGTGCGCGTTCGCCGGACTCGTCACGTTCAACCTCGACCTGCCGATGATCATCCAGCTGCCGCTGACGCTCATCGTCGGTATCGCCGGTGGTGCGCTCTGGGGCGGGATCGTGGGTCTGCTGAAGGCGCGCACCGGCGCGCACGAGGTCATCCTCACGATCATGCTGAACTACGTCGCCTACTACCTGGTGACGTGGATGGTGCGCACTCCGGGCCTGCTGCAGCGCCCGGCCGGTGACCAGCCGATCTCGTCGGCGACCCCCGCGAACGCGCAGTTCCCCGAGCTGTTCGGTCCGCAGTTCCCGCTGCTCGATCTCGGTTTCGTCTTCGTGATCGCCGCGACGGTCTTTGTCTGGTGGCTCATGGAGCGCTCGAGCCTGGGCTTCCGGCTCCGTGCGGTGGGGGAGAACCCCCACGCCGCGCGCGCCGCGGGAATCTCGGTGCCCCGCATGTACGTCTACGCGATGCTCTTCGCCGGTGGACTCGCGGGCCTCGCCGGCATGAACCAGATCCAGGGTGCGGTGACCACGGGCTTCGACGGTCTCATCGACTCCGGCATCGGCTTCGACGCCATCACCGTGGCCCTGCTCGGCCGCAGCCGTCCGTGGGGCGTGTTCGCCGCCGGCATCCTGTTCGGTGCCCTCAAGTCGGGCTCGTTCACCATGCAGGCGTCGCAGGGCATCCCGGTCGACATCGTGCTCGTCGTGCAGGCCCTCATCGTGCTCTTCATCGCGGCGCCGCCGCTGGTGCGCACGATCTTCTTCCTCCCCAAGAGCGAGGCCGAGCGCGCGGCCAAAGACCGGGCCAAGGCGGCCAAGAAGGCGGTGGCGGCATGACCGCGACGCATCTCGCGGATGACGCGATCCAGTTGACCACGGTGCGTGTGCGCCACATCAAGCTGGCGGTGAGCCTCGCGGTCGTGACCGTGCTGCTCGCCCTGCTGTTCGCCCTCGTCCCGCGAGACGGGCAGAGCACCTTCCGCCTCGGCGACCCGGCTTCCGACATCGACCTCGGCAGCGTCGCGGTTCCCACCGCGGTCACCAGCTGGAGCGTGCTCGTCCTGCTGGTCCTGCTCACCGCGTGGTCGGTCTGGGATGCCGTGGGCTACCGCCGCACCCCGCTCTGGCTGCCGATCGCCTTCGGCGCGCTGGCCGTCTTCGCGTTCCTGGTGTGGGCCGCGGCCGACGGACTGGTCCCCGTGACCGGTCTGCTCTTCGGAGCGCTCTCGCTCTCGGTCCCGCTCATCTTCGGCGCCCTGGGCGGCGTGATCGGCGAGCGCGTCGGTGTCGTGAACGTCGCGATCGAGGGGCAGTTTCTGTTCGGAGCGTTCAGCGCCGCGCTCGTGGCATCCCTCACCCGCAATCCCTTCCTCGGGCTCGTCGCGGCCATGGTCGGCGGCGTGCTCGTCGCGTTCGTCCTCGCGGCGTTCTCGATCAAGTACCTCGTCGACCAGGTGATCGTCGGTGTCGTGCTGAACGTGCTCGTCACGGGTCTGACCGGCTTCCTCTACGGTGCGCTGCTCGTCCCGAACGAAGACGTGCTGAACCGCCCCGAGCGTTTCCCCCGCATCGAGATCCCGCTGCTGGGCGACATCCCGATCATCGGACCGGTGCTGTTCAACCAGACCTTCATCGTCTACCTGATGTACGCCGTCGTCGCCGTGGTCGCGTGGGGCCTGTACCGCACGCGCTGGGGCCTGCGTCTGCGCGCGGTCGGCGAGCACCCCCAGGCCGCCGACACCGTCGGCATCAAGGTCAACTCGAGCCGCTTCTGGAACGTCTCGCTCGCGGGCGCCATCGCCGGCATCGGCGGGGCGTACTTCACCCTCGTCTCGGTCGGGCAGTTCACCAAAGAGATGACCGCCGGCCTGGGCTTCATCGCCCTCGCCGCCGTCATCTTCGGTCGCTGGGACCCGATCCGCGCGACGCTCGCGGCGCTGCTGTTCGGCTTCGCGACCAACCTGCAGAACCTGCTGACCGTGCTGCGCACCCCGATCCCCAGCGAGTTCATGCTCATGCTGCCCTACATCGTGACGATCATCGCGGTGGCGGGTTTCGCCGGCCAGATCCGGGGGCCCGCGGCCGCCGGAAAGCCCTACATCAAGGGCTGACCCCCTTCCCTTCACGAGAGGATCCACCACTCCACGATGACCGACATCGACTGGGACGAACTCCGTTCGGCCGCCACGGATGCCATGCACCGCGCTTACGCGCCCTACTCCCGATTCAAGGTGGGAGCCGCCGCGCTCGTCGCCGACGGACGGATCGTCTCGGGGTGCAACGTCGAGAACGCCTCCTACGGCGTGACGCTGTGCGCCGAGTGCGGACTGGTGTCCGACCTGCACATGAGCGGCGGCGGCCAGCTGGTGGCCTTCGTCTGCGTCGACGGTGAAGGTCGCACGCTCATGCCGTGCGGTCGCTGCCGTCAGCTGCTCTTCGAGCACGCGATCCCGGGCATGCTGCTCGAGACCGTCAGCGGCATCCGGACCATCGACGAAGTGCTCCCCGACGCCTTCGGACCCCGCGACCTCGAGGAGGCGGCACGATGAGCGCCGAGCAGTACGACGCCGTCGACATCATCCGCGCCCAGCGCGACGGGCGGGCCATCACCGAGGGCGAGATCCGCTGGCTGGTCGACGCCTACACGCGTGGCTACGTCATGGACGCGCAGATGTCGGCGTTCACCATGGCGGTCCTGCTGAACGGCCTCGGCCGCGACCAGATTCGCGTGCTCACCGACGCGATGATCGCCTCGGGCGAGCGCATGGACTTCGGCTCGCTCGGCAAGGTCACCGTCGACAAGCACTCCACCGGGGGCGTGGGCGACAAGATCACCCTCCCGCTGGCTCCGCTCGTCGCCGCGTTCGGCGTCGCCGTCCCGCAGCTCTCGGGCCGCGGTCTCGGTCACACCGGCGGAACGCTCGACAAGCTCGAGTCGATCCCCGGCTGGCGCGCCGCGCTGTCGAACGACGAGATCATGGCGCAGCTGCGCGACGTGGGCGCGGTCATCTGCGCCGCGGGCACGGGCCTGGCTCCCGCGGACAAGAAGCTGTACGCGCTGCGCGACGTCACGGGCACCGTCGAGGCGATCCCGCTGATCGCGTCGAGCATCATGTCGAAGAAGATCGCTGAGGGCACCGACTCGCTCGTGCTCGACGTGAAGTTCGGCTCCGGCGCCTTCATGCAGGACATCGACCGTGCGCGTGAGCTCGCCGAGACGATGGTGGCCCTCGGCACCGACTCGGGGGTGAACACCACGGCCCTGCTCACCGACATGAACACCCCGTTGGGACGTGCGATCGGCAACGCCAACGAGGTGCGCGAATCGGTCGAGGTGCTCGCCGGTGGCGGCCCCGCCGATGTCGTGGAGCTCACGGTCGCTCTGGCGCGCGAGATGCTCAGCCTCGCGGGGCAGCCGGACGCCGACGTCGAGGCGGCCCTGTCGGACGGCCGCGCGATGGACGTCTGGAAGCGCATGATCCGCGCGCAGGACGGAGACCCGGATGCCGCCCTCCCGACGCCGCGCGAGACGCACACGGTGGTGGCCGCGCGCTCGGGCGTCGTCACGCGCGTCGAGGCGCTGCCCTTCGGCATCGGAGCCTGGCGTCTGGGTGCGGGCCGCGCCCGTGCCGAGGACGCCGTCGTGCACGCCGCGGGTATCGACCTGCACGTGACCGTCGGTCAGACGGTCGCCGCCGGTCAGCCGTTGTTCACCCTGTCGGCCGACGATGAGTCGCGCTTCGAACGCGCCCTCGGCGCCGTCGAGGGTGCCCTCGAGATCGGTGACACCGCGCCCGTGGCGTCCCCGATCGTGCGCGAGCGCATCACCGCGTGATGGCATCCGGAAAGAGGAGCACCATGGCATCCGACGACCTCCGCATCGGCGGCCGCAAACTGCGCGATCTTCCGAAGGTCTCGCTGCACGATCACCTCGACGGCGGTCTGCGCCCGCAGACCGTCCTCGAGCTGGCCGACGAGGTCGATCTCGACCTCCCCGCGGACGACGCGAAGGGTCTCGAGGCCTGGTTCTCGGACCACATCGACGGCGGCTCTCTCGAGGACTACCTCGAGAAGTTCTCGGTCACCGTCGGCGTGATGCAGACGCGAGAGGGCCTCGTGCGCACGGCGAAGGAGTTCGTCGAGGACCTCGCCGCGGACGGCGTCGTCTACGGCGAGGTCCGCTGGGCGCCCGAGCAGCACCTCACGCGCGGGCTCAGCCTCGACGAGGTCGTGGATGCCGTGCAGGAGGGCATCGAAGCGGGAGAGGATGCCGCGGACGCGCGCGGTCGCGACATCCGCGTGGGTCAGCTGCTCACGGCGCTGCGCCACAACGACAACGCCCGCGACATCGCCGAGCTGGCGGTCTCGTGGCGCGGGCGCGGGGTGGTCGGGTTCGACCTCGCCGGGCCCGAGGACGGGTTCCTGCCGCAGCGGCACCGCGAGGCGTTCGACTACCTCGCCGAGCAGTTCTTCCCCACCACCGTGCACGCGGGGGAGGGGGCGGGACTGGCATCCATCCGCTCCGCTCTGCTCGATGGACGGGCGCTCCGCCTCGGTCACGGCGTGCGCATCGCCAACGACCTCGACGTCGTCTCGCGCGAGGGCGAGGAGGTGCAGGTCACCTTCGGCGACCTCGCCCGCTGGGTCCGCGACCGCGAGATCACGCTCGAGCTGTCGCCGACGTCGAATCTGCAGAGCGGGGCCGTCACGGCCTGGGGCGACACGATGGACGCCCACCCGTTCGACCTGCTGTACCAGCTCGACTTCTCGGTCACCGTGAACGTCGACAACCGCCTGATGAGCGCGACGACGCTCACGCGCGAGCTGGGTCTGCTCGCTCAGGCCTTCGAGTACGACCTCGACGACCTCGAGGCCTTCCAGCTGAACGCCGCCGCCGGGGCCTTCCTGCCGGTGGAGGAGCGCGAGGAACTCATCGAAATCATCTCGGAGGGTTTCCAGCGCTGACGTGCGGATTCGTTTCGGCGGCGCTCACCGGTCCGGTGGGCGCCGCCGTCGTGTGAGGGCGCGGTCGTCACCGCCCTGCCCGCGACGACTGGCCGCCGGGCCCGCGCGTCAGGGACGGGGGAGGAAGCCGGCGAGCTGCGCGGCGATCACGCGGTCGACCTCGGCCGGGTCCGCCGTCGGGGTGCCGTCGCCCGGCTGCGGGCCGTACGCGCCGAACGAGGCGTGCGAGGCGCCGGGGATCTCCACGAACGTCGCATTCGCGGGGAGTTCGACCTTGGCATCCGCGATCTTCTGCGGTGTGGACAGGCCGTCCTCCGAACCCGACAGACTCAGAACGGGCAGACCGGATGCCGAGAGGTCGTTCGCGCAGTACGAGGCGAACAGCACGAGGGCATCGGCGTCGGATGCCAACTGGCAGGCCCGCACGCCGCCGAGCGAGTGACCGCCGACCGCCCAGGTCGACACGTCGGGCGCGAGCTCCGTGAAGGTCGACAGCGGACGCGGGTCGAAGAACGCGAGGTGCAGCCAGGGCTTCGTGATGACGACGGTGACGCCGTCGTCGACGACCGTGTCGGCGAAGGTCGCGATGTAGCCCTCGGCCTCGACCTTCGCCCCCGGGATGAACACGAGCCCCTGCCCGGTCGCGCCCGAGGTGGGGGAGAGGACGATGCCGGACCCGTCGTCGGTGATGGTGAGACCGGGGTTCACCTGCGCTTCAGACAGCGGCACGGGTTCGGCGCCCATGACGCCCACCTGGCTGTAGATCAGGATGCCGCCCACCACCAGCACCACGATCGCGCCCAGGCCACCGAGGATCCAGCGCAGAAGACGACGACGCCGGCGGGGCGCTCGGGGCGCTCCGCCGGCGTCGGACGGGGTCGTGTCGGTCACCTCTCGAGGGTAACGCGGGGCTCAGGCGGGCAGTGCCGCCTTGCGGGCCGCGACGATCTCGACGATGCGCGCGTACAGCGGGTGCTCCGGATCGAGGCCGGTGACCTCCGCCGTGAACGCCTCGGCGTCGAGCTCGCGCAGCATGCGCTGGAGGTCGACGGCCTGGGCGTCCTCGGCATCCGAGAATTCGAGGGCGGCGGCCATGGCGGCGACCAGGGCGGCGACCGGCAGCCCCCGCTCCACGGCCTCGGCGGCGGGTCCGATGAAACGCTCGTGACGCGAGAGCTTGCGTAGCGGCTGACGGCCCACGCGCCACACGGTGTCGGGCAGGGCGGCGTTGCGGAAACGGCGCAGGATCGTCGCGCGGTACTCGCCCTGCACGCCGGCATCCAGCTCGTGCTTCTCGACCAGCAGCGCGCTGGTCTCCTCCAGCGCGGCCTCGACCTTCGCCGCGATCTCGGGGTTCGCCAGGGCGTCCGAGATGCGCTCGATGCCCGCCTGCGCACCGAAGTACGCGGTGGTGGCGTGCCCGGTGTTCACCGTGAAGAGCTTGCGCTCGATGTAGGGCTCGAGGTCGTCGACGAAGTGCGCCCCGGGGATGTGCGGGGGGTTGTCGCCGAAGGGCGGCCGCTCGATCGCCCACTCGTAGAACGGCTCGACGGTGACGTCGACGCCGCCGCCGGACTGGGCCGGGACGATGCGGTCGACCGCGGTGTTGGCGAAGATCGAACGGGATGCCAGGGCATCCCAGGACTCACCGGCGAGCTCGACCACGTGCTCGCGCAGCTGGTCGGTGGCCCCGATCGCGTTCTCGCACGCCATGATCTGCAGCGGCGGGAGCGACGGGTCGCGAAGCGCGAGACCCGCGACGATGTGCGGGGCGACGAACTTCAGGATCGTCGGGCCGACGGCGGTGGTCACCACGTCGGCGGTGGCGATCTCGTCGACGAGCGCCTCGGCATCCACCGAACTGTCGATCGCGCGGAAGCCGGTCACCTCCTTGTCGACGCCGCCCTCGCCCACCTCGTGGACGGTGTACGACGACGCGGAGTTGATCGCCTCGACGAGGGCCGCCGAGACGTCGGAGAAGACGAGGTCGTACCCGCCCTCGTGCAGGAGCAGACCGACGAAGCCCCGGCCGATGTTGCCGGCGCCGAAGTGGACGGCCTTCATGCGTTGACGGAGCCCGAGAGGGCCTGGAAGAGCTCCTCGGGGGAGGAGGCGGCCTTCAAGCGCGCGACGTCGTCCTCCTCGGAGAACAGGATCGCGATCTGCGACAGGATCTCGAGGTGCTCGTCACCCTTGCCGGCGATGCCGATGACGAAGGTGACGGGCTCCCCGCCCCAGTCGACGCCGCCGTCGTACCGCACCACGGACAGGCCGGACTCGAGGATCGCCTGCTTGGTCTCGTTCGTGCCGTGCGGGATCGCGAGCTCGTTGCCCATGTACGTCGACACGGTCTCTTCGCGCTGCTGCATGGCGGCGAAATAGTCGGCGGTGACGGCGCCGGTGGCCTGGAGCAGGTCGGCGGCCTCCTTCATCGCCTCCTCGCGGGTGGCGCTGCCGGGGTGGATGCGGACGGATTCGCTACGGAGGACGTTCGACATGGTTCTCGCCTTTCTCGTCGTGCTGTCCAGCCTCGCAAACCGCGAGCCGGACGGGAAGACGCCAGGGGCCGGGCTGACGCACCGACCCCTGGCGTGCTAGGGGATTACTTGGCTTGGTGCTGAGCGCGCACCATCTCCACGACCTCGTCGTACTTCGGCGAGTTCATGAAGTTGTCGACCGACACGTGGAGCGAGTCAGGCGACTGCGCCTTCGCGCGGTCGGTGAGCTGGTTCTGCGTGATGACCAGGTCGGCCGAGCCGTCGAGGTTCGCGATCGCCTGGTTGGTGACCGTGACGCCGTCGATGCCGGCCTTCTTGATCTTGTTGCGCAGGACGCTGGCGCCCATGGCAGACGAGCCCATGCCGGCGTCGCAGGCGAACACGATGTTGTTCAGCTGCTTGGTCGCCACGGCACCGGCGGCGCCGCCGAGGGCGGCGTCGACGTCGCGGTCGGCCGCCTCGGTTGTCCCCGAGCCGGTCGTTCCGGCGGCACGGGTGCGGAGGGCACCGAGGGCGGAGGACTCCTTGCCCTTGTTGGCCGCGGTCTGGTCGATCGCGGCGGCGAAGCTGTCGCCCTCGGCCTCCTGGTCGCGCTTGCGCGAGGCGCGGAGGATGACGCCGGCCACCAGGAAGGTCACCGCGGCGGCCACGACGACCGACAGGTAGACGACGAGGAGGTTGGCGGGACCGGCGCCGATGGCGGCGACGGTGACGGCGATGATGCTGCCGGGAGCGGCCGGGAAGGCCAGTCCGCCCTGGAAGATCATGTTCGTCGCGACACCCGAGGCGCCACCGGCGATCAGCGCGAGGATCGTCATGGGCTTCGCGAGGGCGTACGGGAAGTAGATCTCGTGGATGCCACCGAGGAACTGGATGATGATCGCGCCGGGGGCCGAGGCCTTGGCCGCACCGACACCGAAGAAGGTGAAGGCGAGCAGCAGACCCAGGCCGGGGCCGGGGTTCGCCTCGATGAGGAACAGGATCGACTTGCCCGACTCAGCCGCCTGCTCGATGCCGAGCGGGGTGAAGACGCCGTGGTTGATGGCGTTGTTGAGGAACAGCACCTTGGCCGGCTCGACGATGATCGACAGCACCGGCAGCAGGTTGAACTGCACGAGGAACGCGACGATGCTGCCGAGGACCGCGCTGATGCCGAGGAACACGGGACCGAAGGCGAAGAAGCCGATGATCGCGAGGATCATGCCCAGGATGCCGGCGGAGAAGTTGTTCACGAGCATCTCGAAGCCGGGGCGGATCTTGCCGTCCCACAGCTTGTCCATCTGCTTGGTGACCCAGGCCGCGAGCGGGCCCATGATCATCGCGCCGAGGAACATCGGGATGTTGGTGCCGACGATGACGCCCATCACGGCGATGGTCGCCACGACGCCACCGCGGGCGCCGTAGACGATGCGTCCACCGGTGTTGGCGATGAGCAGCGGCAGCAGGTAGGTGATCATGACGCTGACCAGGCCGACGTAGCCCTGGTAGGTGCTGCCGTCTTCGTTGGCCGTGAGCGCGGTCATCGCGCCGGGCCAGTTAATGGTCGCGGCGTTTCCGCCTCCGCCGAGGATCTCGGCGACGGGGGCCCAGTGCCAGCCGAAGGGGCTGTTGGCACCGAAGAATCCGGCGGGGATGAAGAGCATGGTGATGAAGCCCCATGCGATGAATGCCGCGATGTTCGGCATGATCATGCCGGAGAGGAACGTGCCGAATCGCTGGACTGCGATCCGTGCCCCTCCCGGCTTCTTGGTGGGTGACGTCGTCGTCATTGCTGTGTCTCCTTGACTGACTGCACGGCCGGGGCCGTATGGGGGGTGCGGCTGATGCCGCGGTGTCGACGGGGCGGCCGGAACCGCCCCGGGGTTTACGGGGTGTGGACGAGGGTGGACGCGGCCTGCGCTGCCTCGCGGGCGGAGGCCGCGTCATCCGCGGCCAGGGCGGCCTCGGCGATGCGGCGGGCATCGTCGAGAGTGTGGGTGAGCAGCATCGCGCGCACATCGGCGAGGGCCGTGGGGGCCATCGACAGCGTGGTGGCGCCGAGCCCGACGAGCACGACGGCGAGCATCGGGTCGGCCGCGGCCTCGCCGCAGATGCCGACGGGCTTGCCGTGCGTGCGGCCCGCGGCGCCGACCTCGCGGATGAGGCGGAGGACGGCCGGATGCCACGGGTCCTGGAACGACGCGACCGAGCCGAGCAGGCGGTCGGCGGCGAGCGTGTACTGCGTCAGGTCGTTCGTGCCGATCGAGGCGAAGTCGGCGATCTCGAGGATGCGGTCGGCCAGGAGGGCCGACGAGGGGACCTCGACCATGACGCCGGTGGTCTTCAGGCCGTAGTCCTTCGCCAGCGCGGTGAAGTACCGGGTCTCTTCCACGGTCGAGACCATGGGCGCCATGACCCACAGGTCGGCGGGGCCGGCCTCGGACGCCCGGGTCGCGGCATCCGCTTCGGCGAGAGCCGTCAGCTGCTCGCGCAGGATGTCCTCGCTGGCACGGAGGGCGCGCAGGCCCCGCAGACCCAGCGCGGGGTTCTCCTCGTGCGCGTCGTTGAGGAACGGCAGGGGCTTGTCGGCGCCGGCGTCGAGCACGCGCACGACGACCTTCTTGCCGGGGAACGCGCTGAGCAGCTCGGTGTACGCCGCGCGCTGCTCCTCGACGGTGGGGGCCGAGCTGGAGCTGAGGAAGAGGAACTCGGTGCGGAAGAGGCCCACGCCCTCGGCGCCGAGCTCGACGGCCTCGGCGGCTCCGCCGGGCTTGCCGAGGTTGGCCAGCAGCGGAACCTTCGTGCCGTCGGCGAGAGCGCCGTCGGTGAGGGGGGCGGATGCCGCGGCTGCGCGCGCCTCGGCACGGTTGGCGGCTCGCGCCTTCTCGTCGTCGCTCGGGTCGACGGTCACGACGCCGGCGGCGGCATCGACGATGACCGACTGCCCGTCGACGAGGTCCTTCGCTCCGGCCGCGCCCACGACCGCGACGATCGATTTCTCGCGGGCGAGGATCGCGGTGTGCGAGGTCGGGCCGCCCTCGGTGGTGACCAGGGCCAGCACCTTGTCGAGGTCGAGCAGGGCGGTGTCGGCGGGGGCGAGATCTTTCGCGACCAGCACGAAGGGGTGACCGGGGTCGGGGATGCCGGGGGCCGCGACGCCGCGCAGGCGCGCGATCACGCGCTGGGCGACGTCGTCGAGGTCGGCCGCGCGCTCGCCGAGGTAGCCGCCGAGGGCCACGAGCTGCTCGCGGAACGAGGCGAAGGCGTCGTGCACGGCGAACTCGCCGGTCTTGCCGGCGGCCAGGCGCGCGTCGACCTCGGCTTCGAGGGTCGGGTCTTCGGCGATCATCGCCTGCGCCTCGAGCACGTCGCGGGCGGCGCCGCCGGCCTGCGCGCCGCGGGCTTCGAGCTCGCGGGCGACGGCGCCGATGGCCTCGCGCACGCGCGCCGTCTCTTCGTCGACGCTCAGCTGGCTCTTGGCGTCCTTCGGGGCGGGCAGGGGCTCGGCCATGCGCGCGATGGGTCCCTGGGCCACGCCCAGTCCGATTCCGACTCCACGGAGTTCCGTCATGGTGCTGTGTTTCCTTTACTCGGCGTCGTGGTCGGTGGTGAGGAGCTCCGCGAGGCGCTCCAGCGTCGCCTCGGCGTTGTCGCCGTCGGCGGTGAGGGTCACATAGTCGCCCTGCTCGAGTCCCAGCGCGATGATCCCGAGGATGCTCGCGGCGTTGATCGGCTTCCCCGCGTCCTTGGCGAGGGTCACCGGGATGCCGGAGTCCTTCGCCGCCTGCGCGAAGAGCTTCGCGGGGCGCGCGTGCAGGCCGTGCGACGATCCGATGCGGACGGTGCGTGTCAGGTGGGGCATGGGTGTCCTCTCCGTCGAGTTCAGATCGTGTCCGCGGGCTGGGCGGAACGCAGGGCGTCCTCGACCAGGGCGAGGGTTCGGGTGCCGCTCTGGTCGGCGAAGACGTCGTCGGGCAGCAGGACGACGGTCACGCCGCGCGGGGCGGCCTCGAGGCGGATGCGCTCGAGTTCGGGGGCGAGGTGCGGGCCGACCAGCACGAGATCGGCGGCGTCGAGGTCGATCGGGAGGGAGCGCGAGGTTCCCGCCGAGGCGGAGTAGTCCAGGCCCTTCTCGTGCGCAGCACGACGGACGCGTTGCGCGACGAACGTGCTCGACGCACCCGCTCCACACACCACGAGGATCCTCATCGACCGGCCTTTCTTCCTCTCGATTGTCCGCACCTGTCTCACAGCGGACAACCAGGTTCGTTTCCCACCCCCCGGAACGCGGATGCCGCAGCCGCCTCCTGCGCGCGCCGTCCCGAGCCGCGCCCGGTGCGGACGGGCGTGAAAGGATGGATGGAACGCTGCCAACCGGGGCGGTGCGGAGGACGGATCGTGACGACGAAGGCTCGCCAAGACCGCCTGCTGGCCCTGTTGCTGCGGGACGGGGAATGGTCGACCGCGGCGTCTCTCGCCGACGCGCTCGGGGTGACCCCGCGCAGTGTCCGGTCCTATGTCACGGCGATCAACGCCCGTGTCCCCGGCGGAGCGGCGATCGAGTCCGGGCCCCTCGGCTATCGCGCCGGGTCCGACGCCGCCGCAGCCCTTCGGGTCTTGACCGGAACGGATGCCGGCACCCCCCGCGACCGTCTGCACACCCTCGTCCGGCGGCTCCTGGATTCCGCCGACGGCATCGACGTCTTCGACACGGCGGACGCCCTGCACGTGAGTGCCGCGACCCTCGAGGCGGATCTGTCACGCGTGCGGGGACTGCTCGGCGGAACCGAGCTGACGCTCGAGCGCTCGGCATCCACCGCCCGCCTGCGCGGAACCGAGGTCGCCCAACGCCGGCTCCTGTCGAAACTCGCGCACGACGAGATGGACGCCGGGCTCTTCGACCTCGACGCCCTGCGGCGCACGCTCGGCGAGCAGTCGGTCGGCGCCCGCGCGTTCGGGCCGTTCAAAGCCGAACTCGTCGCCGAACTCGGCGCCCTCGGCTACTACGTCAACGAGATCGGCATCGGCGACGTGGTGATGCACATCGCGATCGCCGCCGACCGCACCACGCGCGATCGGGCCCTCGGCTCCCCGGGCGGGGATTCGTCGGATGCCGCGGCCGCCGTCGTCGACCTGCTCGACCGGCTCACGGTCAAGCACATCGGCGTGCAACTCGGTTCGGGCGACCTGCGCCACCTCGCGACCCTCGTGCTGACCCGCATCGTCGCACCCGGCTCCCCGGCCGGCGACGACGTGCGCTCCCGCCTCGACCCGGCGGTCGAGGTGGCCGTCCGGCGGGTCGTCGAGAACGCGGCATCCGAGTTCCTCGTCGACATCGCCCACGACGACTTCATCCTGCGCTTGGCGCTGCACGTGCAGAACCTTCTGCACCGCTCGCGTGAGCAGGCGTGGTCGCGCAATCCGCTGACGCGGTCGCTGAAGTCGACGTACCCGATGATCTTCGAGGTCGCGGTCTACATCGCCAAGGGGCTGCAGGACGGCCTGGGCATCCCGATCCTCGACGACGAGATCGCCTACATCGCGATGCACGTCGGCGGTCGTCTCGAGCGCAGCCGCCGCGCCGACCAGCTGCTGACGGCGACCATCGTGTGCCCCGGGTACTACGAGCTGCACGAGCTCCTGCGCTCGAGCGTCGACCGCTCGCTCGGCCAGGCGATCGAGGTCGTGGGCGTCGAGACGCGCATCGACCCGGCGTGGGATTCGATCGAGACCGACCTCGTGCTCACGACCATCGACCCGCCGCGGCCGGGCGACAGGTTCGTGCGGATCCAGCCGTTCCTCACCGACGCCGACGTCGAGCGCGTGCAAGCCGCCGCCGGTCGCATCCGCCGCGGGCGGCGTCTGGCGCGCCTGCGAGCCGAGCTCGAACGGTACTTCGCGCCCGAGGCATTCGTGCGGGGGCTGGATGCCGCTGACGGCGAGGCCGGCGTCATCCGACGCCTCGGCGGGATGCTCGTCGAGCAGAGCGTGATCGACGACGCCTACGTGGCTCGGGCCGTGGAGCGCGAGGCCATCTCGTCCACCGCGTTCACCGACGCGCTCGCCGTGCCTCACGCGATGGGCATGACGGCGACCCAGACCCGCATCGCCATCGGCATCGCCGACCCCTCGATCGCATGGGGGGAGGGTCGCGTGCAGGTCGTGGCGCTCGTGGCCTTCAGCGAGACCGACCGCGAGGCCTTCCAGACGGTGTTCGAGCAGTTCGTCGAGGTGTTCAGCGAGCGCGACAGCGTGCAGCGCATCGTCCGCCGCGCGGTGTCGTTCCCCGCGTTCCTGGACGAACTGGTCGCGGTGATCGACGGCTGACGCTCGGCCTCCCCGAGCTGACGCGGGGCTGGCCCGGCACGGGTCGCCCTCCTCGGTTTGGGGCGGATTTCGCACCTCGGCGTGATATTCACGCCCCAACTGACAAATCTCGACCCACACCCGGCCGCCACCCTTCTCCGTCACGCCCGGCGGCGTGATCACGCCCGGGTGCGGAATGTCGGCGCCATGCCGGGGAACGGCCGGTAACCTCGGTTTGGGGCGGGATCCGCACTTTGGGGCGGGCAAATTTCGCCCCAAACAGCGAGATCCGCCCCAAACTGGGGGCACGCGAGATCCGCCCCAAACTGGGGGCACGGGGGCCCGCCTCAGCGCGCGCGGATCCCGAAGCTCTTGAGCCGCTGGGCGAGGGTCTCTGCCGAGCGGAGGTGGGCCCATTTCCACCGAGCGAACGGCCGCTGGGTGGTCCCTCGGATCCAGTCCTCGCGCTGCTTCTCGCGCAGCACGACGTCTTCGAGAGAAAGACCCGATCGCATCGCTTCGTCGCGGTACTTCTTCTCACCATCGAACTCGCCCCACGCCCTCGTGTCGTCGAGGCCGAAGTCCACGTAGTAGTTCTGGCCGGAAGGGCCGGCGACGGGCACTTGAAGGTCGATCCGGGTGAACCCCAGCTCCGTGAGGCGGATGCGACTGATGCTCTCTCCCGGCAGCTGGGCGCGTCCATCGGCGAAGGCGAGGGCGCGGAGCGCACGAGCGCGACCATGGGCCGAGCGCGACGTGATCTCGAGCACCCTCGCACGCAGCTCGCCGGCCGCAGCGATGTCGTTCACGCCGGGTTCCGGGGCGGTCACCGGCCGGAACGCAGCGTCGAGTGCGCAGACCGCGGTCTCGAACGACGCGGTGCGCGCGACATCGGCCATCGTGCGCTCGAGGCTCGTGAATCGGACACCGTGGCGCTCCACCTGCTCGTCGTCAGGCACCTCGCCGCGGTGCCTGACCACGAGCGACTGCGCGCCGGGCCGCTCGGGCGGCAGGGTGATGTGGACCTTCGTCGAGGCCGGCGCCCGAACCGGGAGCCCGTGTAGGGCGGCCGCGGTGAGGTGAGAGAAAAGCGGAGGCTCCGAGGTGGTCTGGGCGAGGGCTCGAGCCCGTAAGACGATCCACTCCTCCGCAGTGGGCGGCTGCGCAGGGTCGATTCGGGTGTAGACGCCGGGCCGGAGTCGAACCATGTCGCCCTGCTTGATCAACCGGTTCGTCCGTACCGGTCCGAGGCCTTCAGCCCGCAGGTCCTCCCATGACAGAAGAGGAGGGAGCGCGAGCATGATCCGAGTGTGCGCATCGCCGGGCGACGGCATCCGTCTGTCGGCCCCTTCTGTGGACAGTCGTCGGACGATCGTGCTTGTGGAGGAATTGCTGCCGAATAGCCCCCAACGCGGTTTGGGGCGAATCCCGTCGCTCGGGGCGACAAAGATACGCCCCAAACGACAGAATGCGCCCCAAACCGGGAAAACCCTCGCGGGCCGCCGACGCCCGTCAGCGCAGCGACGCCAGCAGCTCCTCAGCCCCGGCGCGCAGGGCCTCCAGACGCCGGCGCGCCTTCTTGGCCGACGAGCCGCGCACGTCGAGGTACAGCTTCAGCTTGGGCTCGGTGCCGCTGGGACGCACGATGAGCCGCGAGCCGTCGTCGAGCCAGAGGCGCAGCACGTCACCCGGCGGGAACCCGTCGACACCCTGCAGCAGGTCGTCGATGCGCGACACGGCAATCTCGCCCACCGCGGCGGGGGGCTCTGCGCGCAGCGCGGCCATGATCCCGGCGATCTCGCTGACGTCGCTCACGCGCACCGAGATCTGGTCGCTCGCGAAGGCGCCGAACGTCTCGCGGAACTCCTGCAGCAGGTCGGCCACGGTGCGGCCCTGAGCGCGAGCCTCGGATGCCATGCCCAGAAGAGCCACGGCGGCCGAGATCCCGTCCTTGTCGCGCACGGTCGTCGGGTTGACCAGGTAGCCGAGGGCCTCCTCGAAGCCGAACACGATGCCGGGCGCCCGCGAGATCCACTTGAACCCGGTGAGAGTCGAGTGGAACTCGAGACCGTAGTGCTCGGCGACGGCCTGGAGTCCGGGCGACGAGACCAGAGAGCAGGCGAGGGATGCCGGCGCCCCGGCGTCTCCGCCGATGCCCGAACCCGCACCCTCCGCCGCGAGCCGCGCCGCGCGCCACCCCAGCAGCAGCCCGATCTCGTTGCCGGTCAGTCGTCGCCACCCGCCCTCGGAGTCGGCGTCGGGGATCGCGACGGCCAGGCGGTCGGCATCCGGATCGTTGGCGATGACGAGCTCGGCGTCGACGGCGCGCGCCGTCTCGAACGAGAGGTCCATGGCCCCGGGCTCTTCGGGGTTGGGGAACGCGACGGTCGGGAAGCGCCCGTCGGGGTGGATCTGCGCCTCGACGACGGTGGGCTGGGGGTAGCCCGCTTCGGTCAACACGCGCGAGACGGTCTCCCACCCGACGCCGTGCATGGCGGTGTAGACCCAGTTGAGGCCTTCGGCTGCGGCGGGTGCGGGTGCCACCGCGGCGGTGGTGGAGACGTACGCCTCGACGACCGACTCGGGGGCGTTGGCGTAGCCGACCGAGCGAGGGAGGGTGGTGATATTGCCCTCGTCAGCGATCCGCTGGATGTGGGCGGCGATCTCGGCATCCGCTGGAGAGACGATCTGCGCACCCTGGTCGTCGCCGCCGAGGTAGACCTTATAGCCGTTGTCGTCGGGCGGGTTGTGGCTCGCGGTGACCATGACGCCGGCGTCGGCGCCGAGGTGGCGCACGGCGAAGGCGAGCACGGGTGTGGGCAGCAGGCGGGGGAGCAGGATCGCGTTCAGGCCCGCGCCGGCGAAGATCTCGACCGAGTCGCGCGCGAACACATCGGAGTTGCGGCGTCCGTCGTACCCGACCACGACGGTCGGCGCCTCGCCGCCCGAGCGCTCGAGCAGGTACGCCGCGAACCCGGCCGCCGCCTGGCCGACGAGCACGCGGTTCATCCGGTTGGAGCCGGCGCCGAGCGTTCCGCGCAGTCCCGCGGTGCCGAAGGCCAGCCGCGTCGAGAAGCGATCCTCGAGGTCGGCCGCAGCCTCCGCATCGCCGTCCTCGACGCGCGCGAGCAGCTCCGACAGTTCCTCTCGGGTCACGGCATCCGGATCCTGCGCCATCCAGGCGCGGGCCGCGTCGACGTACGCGCTCACAACGCGCCGATCACGCGGGCGAGCAGCGCCGAGATCACGGGCTCGGCCTCGCGGCCGGCTTCGAGCACCTCTTCGTGGCTGAGGGGCGTCTGCTGGATGCCGGCGGCCAGGTTCGTGATGAGCGAGAAGCCCAGGATCTCCATGCCGGCCTGACGCGCGGCGATGGCCTCGAGGGCGGTCGACATGCCGACGATGTGGCCGCCGATGGTCTTGGCCATCTGCACCTCGGCGGGCGTCTCGTAGTGCGGCCCGCGGAACTGCGTGTACACGCCCTCGTCCAGCGACGGGTCGATCGAGCGGGCGATGTCGCGCAGGCGCTTCGAGTACAGGTCGGTGAGGTCGATGAAGGTCGCGCCCTCGAGGGGCGAGTCGGCCGTGAGGTTGATGTGGTCCCTGATGAGCACGGGCTGGCCGGGCTTCCACGTCTCGCGGATGCCGCCGGCGCCGTTCGTGAGGATCATCGTTTTCGCACCCGTCGCGGCCGCGGTGCGCACGCTGTGCACGACCCGGCGCACGCCGTGGTTCTCGTAGTAGTGCGTGCGGGCGCCGATGACGAGGACGTTCTTGCCGCCGGGGGTGCGGACGCTGCGGAGCGTGCCGACGTGCCCCTCGAGGGCGGGCTTGGAGAAACCGACGACCTCTGTCGCGGGGAACGACGCCGTCTCCTCGCCGATGAGCTCGGCGGCGCGTCCCCAGCCGGACCCGAGGGTCACGGCGATGTCGTGGTGCTCGACGCCCGAGAGGCGGGCGATGTCGGCAGCCGCGGCGGCGGCGATCTCGAACGGGTCGACCGCGGGGTCGTCGAGCGGGTGTGAGGTGCTGTTGGACATTCCCCCACTCTAGAAACTGCGGGGCCTGCGGGCCAGACGGCACACACCTCGGATCATCGTGTCGGGCGCAGCTGTGTGGCGCATCGGCATCCGCCCAGCGCTGACAGAATGGATGCCATGGTGCAGAGCTTCGAGCGCAAGCAGTCCGTCGCGATCGTCGGCGGCGGCCCCGGCGGATACGAGGCGGCTCTCTCCGCCGCGCAGCTCGGCGCCGACGTCACCCTCGTCGAGCGCGCGGGAGTCGGCGGTTCGGCCGTCATCACCGACGTGGTCCCCTCGAAGACCCTCATCGCCACCGCCGACGCGGCCGTCGCGATCCGCAATGCCAGCAGCCTCGGCGTGCAGCTGTTCGCCAAGGACGACCGCGGCAAGCCGCTGACCCCCGAGGTGGCGATCAACCTCGCCGCGGTCAACCAGCGCCTGCTCTCACTCGCGCGGCAGCAGTCCGACGACATGCGCGCCTCGTTGCTCGAGGCGGGTGTCCGCATCATCTCGGGCCACGGACGTCTCGACGGCAACGGCGCCGTGGTGGTCTCGACCGAGGCCGGCGGAACCGACTTCGACCGTGTCGAGGCCGAGACCCTCGTCGTCTCGGTCGGTGCGTCTCCCCGCGAGCTCCCCTCGGCCAAGCCCGACGGCGAGCGCATCCTCACGTGGACGCAGCTCTACAACATGAAGTCGGTGCCCTCGCACCTCATCGTCGTGGGCTCCGGCGTGACCGGCGCCGAGTTCGCCTCGGCGTACATGAACCTCGGTGCCAAGGTCACGCTCGTCTCGAGCCGCGACCAGGTGCTCCCGGGTGAGGATCAGGATGCCGCGGCCGTGCTCGAGCGCGTGTTCCAGCGCGGCGGCATGACCCTGTTGGCGAAGGCGCGGGCCGATTCGGTCGTCAACACCGGCGATGGCGTCACCGTCACCCTCTCCGACGGCCGCACCATCGAGGGCAGCCATTGCCTGATGGCGGTCGGGTCGATCCCCAACACTGCCGGCATCGGGCTCGAGCAGGCGGGGGTGCAGATGACGGCATCCGGTCACATCCGCGTCAACCGCGTCGCGCGCACCTCGGTGCCCAACATCTACGCGGCGGGCGACTGCACGAACTTCTACCCCCTGGCATCCGTCGCCTCGATGCAGGGGCGTCAGGCGATCTTCCACGCCCTCGGCGACATCGTGATCCCGCTCGAGACGCGCCGCATCACGGCCAACATCTTCACCGCGCCCGAGATCGCCACGGTCGGCTTCAGCGAGCAGGACATCACCGAGGGGCGGATCGCCGGCAAGGTGCGCAAGCTCCCGCTCTCGGCGAACCCCCGCGCGAAGATGCAGGGCATCACCGACGGCTTCGTCAAGCTGATCGCCCGCGAGGGCAGCGGCACCGTGATGGGCGGCGTGATCGTCGGCCCGAAGGCGTCGGAGCTCATCTACCCGATCGCGATCGCCGTCGAGCGCCGCCTCACCGTCGACCAGGTCGCGCGCGTGTTCGCGGTGTACCCCTCGCTGACCTCGAGCATCACCGACGCTGCGCGCGCCATGCACATCGTCGATCGCGACGACCCCGGCGAGGACTGAGCCCTCCGGATGCCGCGGCCTCGCGGCACCCGTCACCCGTCGGTGCCCCGGCGGGGCGGGGTCGTCGATAAACGTTCCCTGCACGGAGAAACGCTTTCGCGTGCGTTTGCCGGTGCAGCGCGCGCTCATGAATGCGCCCCGCACGAACGACGGCGCCGCGCCCCCCGAAGGAGCGCGGCGCCGTGTCGAACGGAGGGGCCCGTCAGCTGATCAGCAGCAGCTGGTGCCCCGCGGCGACCGTGGTACCGGCCGAGGCGTCGATGCTCGCGACGGTGCCGTCCTTGTGGGCCTGGATGGGCTGCTCCATCTTCATCGCCTCGAGCACCACGACCAGGTCGCCCTTGACGACCTGCTGGCCCTCTTCGACGGCCACCTTGACGACGGTGGCCTGCATCGGCGACTTCACCGCGTCGCCGGTGGCGCCGGCCGTGGGCGAGGCGCCGTGCGCGCGGCGGGACGGGGGAGCGGCGGCCGGACGACCGACCGAGGGAGCCGCGGCCGTGATGCGGTCGGGCAGGCTCACCTCGAGACGCTTGCCGCCGACCTCGACGACCACCGTGTGGCGGCCGGGGGCTGCGGCGGGGGCTTCGAGCTCGCCGTCCCACGCGGGGATGTCGTTGACGAACTCCGTCTCGATCCAGCGCGTGAACACGCCGAACGCGCCGTTCTCGGCGGTGAAGGCGGGGTCGCGGACGACCTTGCGGTGGAACGGGATGACGGTCGGCATGCCGGCGACCTCGAACTCGTCGAGGGCGCGGCGCGAGCGCTCGAGGGCCTCGGCGCGGTCGCGGCCGGTCACGATGATCTTCGCGAGCAGCGAGTCGAAGGCGCCCGAGACGCTGTCGCCCGCGGTCACGCCGGAGTCGAGGCGGATGCCGGGGCCGCCGAAGGTCTTGAAGACGTGGATCGGGCCCGGCTGGGGGAGGAACCCGCGACCCGGGTCCTCGCCGTTGATGCGGAACTCGATCGAGTGACCGACCGGGGCCGGGTCGTCGTAGCCGAGCTCTTCGCCCTCGGCGACGCGGAACTGCTCGCGCACGAGGTCGATGCCGGTGACCTCTTCGGAGACGGGGTGCTCGACCTGCAGGCGGGTGTTGACCTCGAGGAACGAGATCGTGCCGTCGGCGCCGATGAGGAACTCGCAGGTTCCGGCGCCGACGTAGCCGACCTCCTTGAGGATGGCCTTCGACGCCGAGTAGAGGATGGCGTTCTGCTCGTCGGTCAGGAACGGCGCGGGGGCCTCTTCGACGAGCTTCTGGTGGCGGCGCTGCAGCGAGCAGTCGCGCGTGGAGACGACCACGACGTTGCCGGCGGCATCGGCCAGGCACTGCGTCTCGACGTGACGCGGCTTGTCGAGGTACTTCTCGACGAAGCACTCGCCGCGGCCGAAGGCGGCGACCGCCTCGCGCGTGGCCGATTCGAACATCTCGGCGACCTCGTCGAGCTCGCGCGCGACCTTGAGCCCGCGTCCGCCGCCGCCGTACGCGGCCTTGATGGCGATCGGCAGGCCGACCTCGTTGGCGAAGGCGATGACCTCGTCGGCACCCGAGACGGGGCCGGGGGTTCCGGGGGCCAGGGGGGCGCCGACCTTCTCGGCGACGTGGCGCGCGGTGACCTTGTCGCCCAGGGCCTCGATGGCGTCGGGCGAGGGGCCGATCCAGATGAGGCCGGCACCGATCACGGCGCGGGCGAAGCCGGCGTTCTCGGCGAGGAAGCCGTAGCCGGGGTGCACGGCGTCGGCGCCGGAGCGGCGGGCGACCGAGAGGATCTTCTCGATCGACAGGTAGGTGTCGGCGCTGGTCGCACCGTCGAGGGCGTAGGCTTCGTCGGCGAGGCGGGTGTGCAGGGCGTCGCGATCCTGATCGGCGTAGACGGCGACGGAGGCCTTCCCCGAATCACGGGCGGCGCGGATGACTCGGACGGCGATCTCGCCGCGGTTGGCGACAAGGACCTTGGCGATCTTCGGCATCCTCCCAGCCTAGCGAGGGGTTACCCCGGCCTTTTGACCCTCCTCGATAAGAAACGCCGAAAAACGTGTGAGGGAGTCTACGAACGGTTCCACAGGTCGGTCCACGAACCGCCCAGTTCGCGCACCAGTCGGCGGACCGTCGAGAGCGACATGCCCACCACCGTCGAGGGGTCCCCGTCGACCCGCTCGATGAACGCCCCGCCGAGGCTGTCGACGGTGAACGCCCCCGCCACCAGTAGGGGCTCGCCGGTGGCCACGTACGCGGCGATCTCGGCGTCGTCGACGTCGGCGGCGAAGGTCACCGAGGCTTCGGCGACGGCGAAGGCCTCGCGCGGCTCGGAGCCGCGGGACAGGCGGAAGACGCTGTGACCGGAGTGCAGCACCCCGGTGCGCCCTCGCATCCCGCGCCAGCGTGCGGTCGCGGCATCCGGGGTGTACGGCTTTCCGAGGATCTCGTCGCCGAGGGCGAACATCGAGTCGCCCCCGATGACGAAGCCGTCGAAGTTGGGCTCCTCGGCGCGCAGGCGGTGCGCGACGTCGGCGGCCTTGCGCCGCGCGAGCAGCAGCACGTGCTCGGGGGCGGGCAGGCGCCGGGCCTCGGCCGCCTCGACCTCGGCGATCACGGCTTCCTCGTCGACCTGGGGTGCCCGCGCCTCGGGCTCGATGCCCGCTTGGCGCAGCAGCATGAGTCGAGCGGGAGAAGTGGATGCCAAGCACACGCGCATGCGACAACGCTACCCAGGTGCGGGGGCGGCGGTCTCCGCGCCGCCCGGACCCCTCGACGAGCTCAGGGACCTCCTACCGGGGCGGTCGGGCGTCGCCGCGTCCGCCCCCGGCGGTCTCCCGGCCGTGTATGACAGGCTCGGAGGATGCACGACGGCGACCTCATCGAACTCGACATCACCGGCATCGCCCACGGCGGCGTCTTCGTCGGACGGCACGAGGGGCGGGTCGTCTTCGTCTCGGACACGATGCCCGGCGAACGCGTCCGCGCGCGGTTGACCGACACCCGCAAGAAGGCGTTCTGGCGGGCCGAGGCCGTCGAGGTGGTGGATGCCGCTCCCCAGCGCCGTCCGCACGTCTGGCGTTCGGCCGATATCGGTGTGGATCCCGCGGAACGCGTGGGCGGGGCCGAGTTCGGTCACATCGACCTCGCGCACCAGCGCGCCCTCAAGGAGCGCGTGATCCGCGAGGCCATGGAGCGCGTGGGCCGGCTCGAGCTGCCGGTCGACGTGCGCCCCGCCGGCGACGCCGATCACCCCGAGTCCGTCGACGGAACGGGCTGGCGGACGCGCGTGAGCCTCCACGTCGATGACCGGGGCCGGGTGGGCGCCTACGCCGCGCGGTCGCACCACGTCGTCGAGACCCCCGACTTCCCCCTCGCGACCGAGGCCGTCGCTCGCGCGGCCGCCGAGGTGCGCGGGGGAGCGCGCCCCGGGCGCGTCGACCTCGTCCAGCCGGCCGACGGACGCGTGCGCGTCCTGCCACGGCCCGAGGGCGAGCGCTCGACCGCTGCCCCCGAGGTCGTCGACGAGATCGTCGGTGAGCGCGTCTTCCGCGTCGATGCGGGCGGGTTCTGGCAGGTGCACCGCCTCGCCGCGTCCACGCTGACCTCTCTCGTCACGGCGGAGCTCACCGCTTCGGTCGAGGCCCTCGACCCCGAGGCGATGCACCTCGACCTCTACGGCGGCGTCGGCCTCTTCGCCGCCGCGCTCGCCGAGCTGGGCGGGTCGTCGACGCGCGTGGTGAGCGTGGAATCCGACCCCCGGGCGACGGAGCACGCCGGTGAGAACCTCGCCGAGTGGGTCGGTGCGCGGGCCGAGACGGCACGGGTCGATCGCTACGTCCAGAACCTCGCCGCCGGCGCTTCCGAGCGGGAACGCGAGCGTCTGGAGCGCGGTGTCGTGCTGCTCGACCCGCCGCGGGCGGGTGCGGGCCGGGTCGCCGTCGAGGGCATCGCCGCGCTGTCCCCGTCCGCCGTCGTCTACGTCGCGTGCGACCCCGTGGCCCTCGCCCGCGACCTGGCGCTGTTCGCCGAACTCGGGTACCGCGCCGAGCGCGGCATCCGGGGTGTCGACCTCTTCCCGAACTCGCACCACGTCGAGGCCGTCACGGTGCTGCGCCGCTGACGCGCCGGGTCGCGTGACCTTCACCCGCGCGGCGGCCCCCGCGCCGATACGATGTGGGGATGACGCGCGTCGCCCTCATCGATGACCACGAGTCGGTCCGACTCGGGCTGGAGGCCGCCCTCGCGCGCACCGAGGCCACCGAGGTCGTCTTCTCGGGCGCGAACGTCGCCTCGTACCTGTCCTGGCGTCAAGCGGCGGCCGCGAACCCCGCCGACGTCGTGGTGCTCGACCTGACGCTCGGTGACGGCACGACGGTCTCCGAGAACGTCGACCGCGTCGTCCGCGACGGCTCCAGCGTCATCATCCACAGCGTCGCCGACCGCGCCGCCGCGGTGCGCGAGGCACTCGCCGCGGGCGCCGCGGGGATCGTCAGCAAGTCGTCGCCGACGCACGAGGTGCTCGGCGCCATCAGCACCGTCGCCCGGGGCGAGGTGCTCGACAACGTCGAGTGGGCGAGCGCCGTCGAAGGCGATCGGGAGTTCGCCGACGCGCAGTTGTCCGCTCGAGAGCGCGAGGTCCTGCGCCTGTACGCCGCGGGCCTTCCGCTCAAGGCCGTCGCCGACCGCCTCGGCGTCGCCTATTCCACCGCCAAGGAGAACATCACCCGCGTCCGCGTGAAGTACGTCGAGGTGGGGCGCCCGGCACCGACGAAGGTCGACCTGCTGCGGCGCGCCATGGAGGACGGCATCCTGCAGGACGCACCCGATGATGCTCCCCGCCATGGCTGAGAACCATCGGTCCGTGCTCGACGAAGCCTGGGGGCGGATCCCCCACACCCGCGAGGGGCAGGCGGAGCAGGGGTCGTTCACGCAGACGCGGATCGAGCGCGTCATCACCCTGATCGTGGGCCCGGGCTCTCTCGTGCTGGGGCTGCAGGCCTTCGTCGCCGCGTTCGGCCCGGGAGATGAGGCGGCCGGGTGGCACATGCCTCTCGTCCTCGCCGTCTTCGTGCCGCTGGTGGCGATGATCGTCGCATGCACCGTGGGACGCTTCGCGCGGGTGTTCTCGGGTGTCTTCGCGGTCGTCTTCATGCTCGCCCTCGCGTTCTGGCCCGTTGCCACGGCCGGCGGACCCACGCCGGTCCCCACCGAGAACCCCTGGATCTTCTACCTCATCAACGTCGCCACGGTCGCCACCGTGGTCGCGTTCCCCCTCTCGCTGCAGATCGTCTGGACGGTCGCCGCGCCGCTGCTGTTCGGGGTGGTGCGCCTGCTGCAGGCCGGCGGGCGGGGAGAGTTCATCCTGCCGATCTCGCTCGACGTCTCGTTCGCGCTGATCCTCGGCAGCGTCCTGGTGACCCTCGGCTGGATGTACCGCTCGATCGCCGCGAACGTCGACCAGGCCCGCGCGTCGGCCGTGTCGAGCTACGCGGCCGCGGCCGCGACGGCCGCGACCGAGCACGAGCGGGTCGCGGTGGCGGCTCTCATGCACGACAGCGTCCTGGGCGCCCTGCTCGCGGCGGACCGCGCCACGACCCCGCGCGAGCGCACTCTGGCCGTCAGCATGGCGCGCGAGGCGCTGACCCGGTTGGCGAACGCCGAGAAGGACTCCCTCGAAGGAAGCGACGAGCCGGTCCCCGCGCTGCGCCTGGCCGACGACATCGAGGCCGCCGCCCGCGAGCTCGGGGTCGACCTGACCGTCGTCCGCCACGTCGACGAGGGCACACCGCACGTCCCCGGGCGGATCGCCCGCGCTCTCGTCCTTGCGGCGATGCAGGCCGTCGCCAACGCCGTACAGCACGCCGATGCGCAGGGCCTCACGGTGCAGTTGACGGGCTACGCCTCCCCGGGAAGCGTGTCGGTCCGGGTGCGCGACACGGGCCCCGGCTTCGACGTCACCGCCATCCCGGCCGACCGACTCGGCATCCGCGGTTCGATCGACGCGCGACTGGCGGCCGTGGGCGGTCGCAGCGAGATCGACTCGCACGCCGGTGGCACGACGGTGACGCTCGAGTGGGAGAGCGGAGACCGCTGGTGACCGTTCGCGCCATCCTGTCGGTCATCGGACTGGCCTTCACCGCCTACCTCGCGGCGCGCGGCCTCATCTGGACCTCTCCCGAGACCGTCGAGCGCGGGTGGCTCATCGTGGCGGCCCTGGTGCTCTACCTCCCGGTGACGTGGATGTGGATCTTCGCGATCGGCGCGCGCGGTCGGCGGGGACAGCCGGCGCCGACCGCGGGTGCGCGACTGCCCGCCTGGGGGGTCGTGCTCGCTCTCGTGGTGGCGATCGTGGTGTCGAACGCGACGTTCCTCGCGGTCACCGAGGCCGGTCGCACGCAGCCTTTCGTCACGTGGGTGATCGGCGGTGTCGGCGCGCTCATGACCATCGTCATGGTGCGGCGCCGGCCCATCGTCGCATGGGTCGGGATGCTGATCCTCGCCGTGTCGACGTCGTTCTGGTTGGGGCCGCTGCAGGCGCTCAGCCTGGGCCTGGTCGGCTCGATCGTGTGGGTGACCGCGGCGCAGCTCGTGACCATCGCCCTCGACCGCGCGGCGCGGGACGCCGAGCGTCTCGCCGAGCTCCAGCAAGCGGCATCCGCGTGGCAGGCCTCGCAGAGCGGCCGGCAACGAGAGCGTCGACTTCACGTTCAGCGCGCGCTGCAGGCGGCGGGCCCCATCCTCGCCCGCACCATCGAGAACGGCGGCAACCTGCGCGCGGCCGACAAGCAGGCCGCTCGACGCGCCGAGGCCAGCCTGCGCGACGAGCTGCGGGGCAACCGCCTGCTCGACGACGACGTGCGGGCCGAGATCGACGCCGCGCGCCGCCGGGGGTCCGCGGTGAGTCTGTTCGACGAGGGCGGTCTCGAGGGACTCGGCGCCGCGGATCTGAAGGGCATCCGATCCGAGCTGGCGGGCATCCTGCGGGAGTCCGTGTCGGAGCGCGTGATCATCCGCACCTCTCCGCACCACGAGATCGCCGTCACGATCGTCGGGCGCTCGAGTGGTGAGAGCGCCGGGGGAGACGACGATCAGGTCGACCTCTGGCGCGAGATCCGTCGCCCGCGCTGACCCGCAGGCGGAAGCAGTGCCGCGACCGTGATCTCGGCTGTGATCGAGCCCCGCGTGTGCGCGCCCCCGCGGCCGGCGGCGACGACGTGAGGGGGGTCCGTCGACGCTGCCATGCCCTCCGCGGGGGAAGAGGATGGGGGTGAGGGGCGGCGAATGCGCCTGCCCCTCACCCGTGCGAACGGTTACCCGAAAACCGTCCGCGCGGTCGAATCCGGCTCTAAGGAGCGGTCCGACCGAACGCGTGATGCGTTCCAGCTCCTCCAGTATTCGGCAGTGTCCCTCGCCCGTCTGTAGGTATTTCGGGGGACATTTCGAACACGTGTCAGCCGGTGAAACCGTGCCATCCGGCGGTGCGGTTCAGCGGGGTGCGCAGGCCGCGAGCCGACAGCTCCCAGCGGGAGCGCGGCGTCTCGTCGGGAACCGTGGCGTCGGCCACCTCGCGCACGTAGGACTCGCTCACCACGACGATCGCCGCGGCCAGTTCCTCCTCGGTGGGCGTGCCGCGTACGACCTCCGCGACGATGGGTCGGGGGGCGTCGGGGTCGACGGTGTCGCTCACAGCGGGATGTTCCCGTGCTTCTTCGCGGGCAGGCTCGCGCGCTTGTTGCGCAGCGCCCGCAGGGCCTTGGCGATCGAGACGCGTGTCTGCGCCGGCTCGATGATCCCATCGAGCTCACCGCGCTCGGCGGCGAGGAAGGGGGATGCCACGTTGTACGTGTACTCGTTCGCCAGGCGCGTGCGCACGGCCGCGACGTCTTCGCCGGCCTCTTCTGCGCGCTTGATCTCACCGCGGTAGAGGATGTTGACCGCGCCCTGGCCGCCCATGACGGCGATCTCAGCCGTGGGCCACGCGAGGTTGATGTCGGCGCCCAACTGCTTGGAGCCCATGACGATGTACGCGCCGCCGTAGGCCTTGCGCAGGATCACCGTCACCAGGGGCACGGTGGCCTCGGCGTAGGCGTACAGCAGCTTCGCGCCGCGGCGGATGACGCCGGTCCACTCCTGGTCGGTGCCGGGGAGGTAGCCGGGCACGTCGACGAGGGTGACGATCGGCACCGAGAACGCGTCGCAGAAGCGCACGAAGCGGCTGGCCTTCTCTCCCGCGTCGATGTTGAGGGTTCCGGCCATCTGCGAGGGCTGGTTGGCGATGATGCCGACGGTGCGGCCCTCGATCCGGCCGAAGCCGATCACGATGTTGGGCGCGAACAGCGGCTGCACCTCGAGGAACTCCGCCGCGTCCACGATGCCGTCGATCACGGTGTGGATGTCGTACGGCTGGTTCGGGGAGTCGGGGATGACGGTGTTCAGCGAGCGGTCGGCATCCGTCGTCTCGAATTCGAAGGGCGTGTCGTAGACCGGGATCTCGGCGAGGTTGTTGTCCGGCAGGTAGCTGATGAGGCCGCGCGCGTAGTCGATCGCGTCGTCCTCGTCGTCGGCGAGGTAGTGCGCGACGCCCGAGCGGGTGTTGTGGGTGTGGGCTCCGCCGAGCTCTTCCATTCCCACGTCTTCGCCGGTGACGGTCTTGATGACGTCGGGGCCCGTGACGAACATCTGGCTGGTCTTGTCGACCATGATGACGAAGTCGGTGAGGGCGGGGGAGTACACCGCTCCGCCGGCGGCGGGTCCCATGATGATCGAGATCTGGGGGATGACCCCGGATGCCGCGGTGTTCAGGCGGAAGATCTCGCCGTACTTGCCGAGCGCGACGACGCCCTCCTGGATGCGGGCTCCGCCCGAGTCGAGGATGCCGATGATCGGTATGCCGCTGCGCAGCGCCAGCTCCATCACCTTGATGATCTTGTCGCCGGCGACCTCGCCGAGCGACCCGCCGAAGGTCGAGAAGTCCTGCGCGTACACCGCGACCGTGCGGCCGTGGATCGTGCCGGTGCCGGTGACGACCGAGTCGCCGTAGGGGCGCGACTTGTCCATGCCGAACGCGGAGGTGCGGTGGCGCACGTACTCGTCGAGCTCGACGAACGAGCCGGGGTCGACAAGCATCTCGAGACGCTCGCGGGCGGTGAGCTTGCCCTTCGCGTGCTGCTTGTCGCGGGCGGCGGCTTCGGCGTCGACGACCGCCTCCTGGAACCTGTTGCGCAGGTCCGCGATCTTGCCGGCGGTGGTGAAGAGATCGGGCTGGTCGGTCACGCTTTCCACCCTAGCGACAGCGTCGGCGCCCGCGTTGGAGGGTGCGCACAAGCGAATGCGCGAGGCACTGTGGCATCCGCCCATGTGCTCCCGTGTCGGGCCGCCGCGACGAGCGCAAGAGGATGCCGCGAGACCGGTGCGTTCTCTAGGGTGTGCTCATGCCGATCCCCGCCGCCGGATACCCGCTCGCCGCCGCCCACAGCCCGCGCGTGCAGGTCGTCGAGACGACCGACTCCACGAACGCCGACGTGATCGCGGCGGTCACCGCCGATCCCGAGGGCTGGCCGCACCTGTCGCTGCTGGTGACCGACGACCAGCGCGCCGGGCGCGGGCGGCTCGACCGAAGCTGGACGGCGCCGGCGGGAACCGCGCTCGCCGTCTCGGTCGTCGTCGACGCGGCGATGGTCCCGATCGCCCAGCGCGGGTGGATCCCGCTGGTCGCGGGGGCCGCCATGACGCGTGCGGTGCGCGCTCAGCTCACCGGTCACGGCGGGTCGGCCGAGCTGAAGTGGCCGAACGACGTGCTCGTCGACGGGGGCAAGATCTGCGGCATCCTGGCCGAGGTCGTACCCGGCGCGGCCGACACGGTCGTGGTCGGGGCGGGCGTCAACACGCGCATGAGCCGCGCCGATCTTCCGGTCACCACCGCGACCTCGTTCGCCGCGATCGGCGCGGAGTGCGACGACGACCGCCTCCTCGCCGGCTACCTCGAGGATCTCGGCAAGATGCTCTCGCGCCTCGCGCACGACGACGTCGAGCGCGTGCACTCTGAGATCGAGAAACTCTGCGTCACCCTTGGCAAAGAGGTGACCGTCGCGATGCCCGACGGCTCCACCCTCCAGGGCACGGCCACGCGCCTCGACCGGGACGGGCGCCTCGTCGTCGAGGCCGGCACCATCGAGACCGTCGTCTCGGCCGGAGACGTGGTCCACGTCCGCTGACGGCGAGGCGCCCCGCGTGGCACCGGCCCGCCGGGCCCCGCGCGTCGCACAATGAGACCGTGACCCAGCCGTCGAACTCGATCGGGCGCCCGCGGATGCCGGCGCCGGGGACGGCCGCGCCCGAGTTGCGCATCGCTCGACTGCGCTCGCACGCGCGGCGCCTGTTCTGGTCGGCGCTCGTCCTGATCGGCGTCGCGGGGGCGACAGCTTTCTTCTACGACAACCTTCCCGCGCCCTACGAGAACTGGATGCTGCTGACCGCGGCGGGCGTGCTCGTCCTGCTGCTCGTGGTCGTCCCCTACCTCGTATGGCTCTCGCACACCTGGACCATCACGACGCGCCGCGTGATCGAGCGCTCCGGTCCGTTCGGGGCCAACCGGCGCGAAGTCTCCCACGTGCGCGGGTACGCCATCGAGATGCGGCGTGGCATCCTGCAGCGGATGTGGGGCGCGGGCACGCTCTCGCTCTCGAACGGCGTCGAGCCTCCGCTGCGCCTGAAGAACATCCCGCACGCGGTGCTCGTCCACGAGACGCTCGTCGACCAGGTCGAGGTCAACCAGATCCTCGCCCACCGCGACGCGCAGACCTTCGGCTCGGGCGCCGTCGGCGGGCTTTGACCCGCGTCGCGGCCACCGCTCGCCCCGGCGTGCGAACCCGCCCCCTGGTGACATAACGCAGGAGACGCACGCTCTTCCGGCCGAGATCGCGCTGCGGCCGGGGTCGCGCGCGCACATCTCCTGCGTTGTGTTCAGCGCAAGGTGCGCCGGCGGATCGCGCCGGTCCCCATCGCCCGGCCATCCGGACCGGCTCGCGCCCCCGCGGGCGGCCCGACAGAATGGATGCCGACGGAAGGAGCGGCATGGCGCTGCGAGTCGGAGTGGTCGGTGGCGGACAGCTGGCGCGGATGATGATCGCGCCCGCCGTGGAGATGGGGGTCGAGATCCGCGTCCTCGCGGAGGACGAGGGCATGTCGGCGGCACTCGCCGCGACCGCCGTCGGCGACTACCGCGACGCCGCGACGGTGCTCGCCTTCGCCCGTGACGTCGACGTCATCACCTTCGACCACGAGCACGTGCCGCAGGACGTACTGGCCGCCCTGGTCGACGCCGGCGTCGCCGTCCACCCCGGACCCGCACCCCTCGGCGTCGCTCAGGACAAGCTCGTCATGCGCGCGAAGATGGCCGAGCTCGGGCTTCCTCAGCCCGACTGGGCCGCCGTGTCCACGGCATCCGACCTGCAGGAATTCCTCGACGCGCACGGTGGGCGAGCGGTCGTGAAGACGCCGCGCGGCGGGTACGACGGCAAGGGCGTCCGGGTGGTCTCCGCCGCCACCGAGGCGGACGACTGGTTCGCCGCGCTCGCCGAGGACGGCAACGGCGGTGCCCTCCTCGCTGAAGAACTGGTCGACTTCACCCGAGAACTGGCCCAGCAGGTCGCCCGACGCCCCTCCGGCGAGGTGCGCGCGTACCCCGTCGTCGAGACCGTGCAGCGCGGCGGGGTCTGCGCCGAGGTCGTGGCCCCGGCGCCCCGCGCCGACGCCCGCGTCCAGCGCGTCGCCGCCGAGATCGGCGTCGCGGTCGCGGAGGGACTGGGCGTGACCGGCATGCTCGCCGTCGAGCTGTTCGAGACGAGCGACCAGCGCATCCTGATCAACGAGCTCGCCATGCGTCCCCACAACAGCGGTCACTGGACGCAGGACGGTGCGATCACGAGCCAGTTCGAGCAGCACCTGCGCGCGGTCCTCGACCTGCCCCTCGGATCGACGGATGCCGTGGCCCCGTGGACGGTCATGATCAACGTCCTGGGCGGCCCCGCCGAGGGCGGCCTCGACGAGCGGTTCGCCGCCGCCATGGCCGCGCACCCCGCCGCGAAGATCCACACCTACGGCAAGGCCCCGCGCCCGGGCCGCAAGGTGGGCCACGTCAACGTCATCGGGGAGGACCTCGACGACGTCGTCTACGAGGGTCGCGCGGCCGCCGCGTTCTTCGACTGAGCGCGCCGTTCCGAGATCTTCCAGCGAGCCGCCCTACCCTGGACCGGTGACCCGGCCGCTGCATTCTTCCGAGACGCCCGTGGTCGGCGTCGTCATGGGCTCCGACTCGGACTGGCGCGTGATGAACGCCGCCAGCGAGGTGTTGACCGAGTTCGGCATCCCGCATGAGGTCGAGGTGGTCTCCGCCCACCGCACCCCCGACAAACTCGTCCGTTACGGGCGCGAGGCGCGTGGGCGCGGGCTGCGCGCCATCATCGCGGGGGCCGGGGGAGCCGCGCACCTGCCGGGCATGTTGGCATCCGTCACCGCCCTCCCCGTCATTGGCGTCCCCGTGCAGCTGGCGACGCTCGACGGCCTCGACTCGCTGCTCTCGATCGTCCAGATGCCCGCGGGCATCCCCGTGGCCACCGTCTCGATCAACGGGGCGAAGAACGCCGGCCTCCTCGCAGCGCGGATCCTCGGCAGCGCCGACACCGCGCTCGCCGAGCGCGTCGAGGACTACGCGCGCGATCTCGAGGCGCAGGTCGAAGAGAAGAACCGTCGGCTGAAGGACTCCCTATGACGCTCGCCGCCGCCCGGCCCCGCTCTCGGACGCACGTCGTCGAGCAGCGTCCGATGCGTCACCCCGACGCGAACTCGCGGGCGGTCATGACCCGTCGCGGGTGGTGGCTCGTCGCGCTCAACTTCCTCCTTCCCGGTTCCGCTCAGGTTCTGGCGGGCAACAGGCGGCTCGGCCGGTTCGGCCTCGGCGCCACCCTTGCGATGTGGACGATCCTGGTGCTCGCCGGTCTCGGAGCCCTGCTCATGCCCAGCGGACTGTTCGCCCTGGCGACCGGATCGTTCATCCCCGACTTCCTGTCGTGGTTCCGGCCGCTGCCGCTGACGCTGGTGCAGATCGCGCTCATCGCGTACGCCGTGCTCTGGATCGTGCTGACCATCGACACGCTGCGGTTGGTCCGACTGGTCAAGGTCGGGCCTCTGTCCCGCGTGGCCATCGCCGTCGTCTCGGTGGCGCTGCTCGTCGTGTCCGGCTCGGGCGCGGCGTGGGCGGCGCAGGCGGCGGGAACGACCCGCGACACCTTCTCGGAGCTGTTCGCGCAGTCCGCCCCCGTCGTCCCGCCGTCCGACGGCTACTACAACATCCTCCTTCTGGGCGCCGACTCCGGCGAGGGGCGCGACTCCATGCGCTTCGACAGCATCTCGGTCGTCTCGATCAACGCCGACACGGGCGCGACCACGATCACTGGCATTCCGCGCGACATGCCGCACTTCCCCTTCGCGCCGGGGCCGATGCAGGACAAGTACCCCGACGGGCACACCGGGTACGCCAACGCGACGTGCGGCTGGGGCAGCGGCATCAACCAGCTCAAGACCGAGGTCGAGGTGTGCCAAGACGGCAACAAGCTCTACCCCGATGCGAAGGCGAACGGCTCCGAGCCCGGCATCGAGGCGACGAAGGACGCCGCCGAGGGGATCATGGGTATCCAGATCCCGTACTACGTGCTGATCGACATGAAAGGCTTCGCCGACCTCGTCGACGCGCTCGGCGGTGTCGACATCGACGTCAAGGAACGCCTGCCCAAGGGCGGCCCCGCCTACGACGGTCAGCCGGTCGACGACTGGGCCTTCGGCTGGATCGAGCCCGGGCAGCAGCACATGAACGGCGACACCGCCCAGTGGTACGCCCGCTCGCGGTACACGACGAGCGATTTCGACCGCATGCGCCGCCAGCGCGAGCTGCAGGAGGCGATCCTCGCGCAGACCACCCCGCAGAACGTGCTCGCGCACTTCCAGGACGTGGCCACCGCCGGAACCAACATCGTCCAGACCGACCTGCCGCAGGGGCTCATCGCCCCTACCCTCGTGAACCTCGCCCTCGAGGCGAAGGGCCAGCCGGTCGGAACGCTCGAGCTAACCCCGGCGGGTGGGGTCGACGAGTTCGATCCCGACTACGCCCAGGTGCAGCAGATGGTGCACGACAAACTGCACCCGCCGACCGAGACGGAGGCGCCCTCCTCATGACCGTGACCCTGCGCGTCGTGCTGGACCAGCTCGTCGCCCCGACCTCCCTCGACCTCGCCGAAGCGTCCGCCTCGTTGACCGAGGCCCTCATCGCCACCGCCCCCCGCGGGTGCGATGTCGGCGCGATCGTCCCCTCGCCCGGAATACCCGACAGCGAGGCCATCGCCGGCCTGAGCTCCGAGACCCGTCTGTCGATGCGCCGCCGCGAGCTCGCGGCATCCTGGCAGCTCGGCGTCGCCCCCGGAATCGGCAAGGGACTCATCCATTCGCCGACCCCGCTCGCGCCACTCGTGCGCCACGACCGCGTCAACGAGACGCACCAGATCGTGGTGACCCTGTGGGATCTGCGCGCGTGGGAGACCCCCGAGGAGCTGCCCAAGGCCGAGGTCCTCGCCGGCCGCGCTCTGCTCTCGCGCGTGACCAAGCACGCGGACGCCGTGATCGTGCCCACGCACGCGATGGCCGAGCGCCTCGCCGAGGTGGCCAAGCCCAAGCTCGTCAAGAAGCTGCGCGTCATCGGTGGCGCTCCCGCCGCGGGACTGCGCGTGCCCTCCGACGCCGTCGGGCGCCTGCGCGCCCTCGATCTGCCGCAGACCTTCGTCGCGGCAGCCGGGGGGAGCGCTGCCTCGGACGCCCTCGGGAGCGCGTTCGCCGCTGTCGTCGCCTCGGGGTGGGAGGGCGACGTCGTCGTCCTCGACATGCCCGAGGGCGACGAGCCCGCCGTGATCGACCTCGCCGCCGCCGCGGGGCTGGCCGAGGGGCGCGTGCACGCCCGTGGCCCGCTCGACCGCTGGGACCGGGCGGCCGTGCTCTCGCACGCGGCGGCGTTCGTGGCCTCGTCCGCGCGCGCGGACTGGCCGTGGCGCGCGGTCGACGCCCTCGCCGTGGGCATCCCCGTCGCGGCGGTCGACAGCCCCGTCCTCCACGAGGTCCTCGCCGACGCCGCCGCCTTCGCCCCGGCCGACGAACTCGGTGCCGCGCTCTCGCGAGCCCTCGGGGAGGACGCCGAGCGCTTGCGCGTGCTGGCCGGCGACCGCGCCAAGGGATTCGCCTGGGGAGCCTCGGCCGACCGGGTGTGGGCGCTGCACGCGGAGCTGTGAGGCGGGCGTCGGCTTCTACTATGGAGCCATGCAGCGTTCGCGCCTTCGAGGTCTGATCCGGCGCCTACGCGAAGCCCGTGGGGCGGGGGCGCTGGTGCGTGCCGCCGATCGGGTGTGGTGGTACCGCGTCATCTCGGCCTCGCCTCTCGTCGACCCGGAGTACTACGCCGCTCAGCTGGGTCTTCGTCGGCTGCCGGCATCCGTCGCCATCGCGCACTACGTCATACGCGGTTTCCGGCGGGGCATGAGCTTGAACCCCCTGTTCGACGATGTCGTCGCGGGCTGGGAACTGCCCGAGGTCACGCGCGTCCCCGCGTTGTACGCCTACCTCGTGAACGAGCGCGAGACGATCTCGATCCACCCATGGTGGGATGCGGCGGCCTACGGAGCGGAGCACGGCGGGCCCGGGCTCGAGGCAGCATGGGGGCGTCGCGAAAGCGGTCTGCAGGTGCGCGTGGCGGGCCACGAGTGGACCCTGACCGTCGCGGAGATCCGTCGCCGTGCGATCTCCGCCGCTCGCCAGTGGCGCCGGGGAACCCGGGAGGGACAGGCGGCCCCTCCTCGCGACGTCGCCCTGATCCGTATCGTCCAGGCCCACGATCGACGTTACGTGCGCAAGCTCGTGCAGGCGGCGCAGCGCGTCGACGGGTGGGACGTGCTCGTTCCCCTCGTGGACGTGGATGCCAGCCAATGGGTGTCCACTGCTCTGCTCGCGGATCTCGTGCCCGGGCTGCGCGTGAGCGGTCATCGGCGGGGGACGAGGTGGCTGTCGGTGGTCGCCGCCGCGGTTCGCAGCACGTCGGCACCCGTCGTGGCGGTCCTCGATCCCCGAGCGGAGTTCGACGACGCCCAGCTCGACGCCCTGGTCGCGCAGGCATCGGCGGGGGCGGCCGTGTGCGCGGCTCATCGCGCCCCCGACGGCACGATCGACGCCGTGGGAGCCGCCGATGTCGGTGGGGATAGGCCGTACGCCCTGTTGTCCGGCTTGCCCGGCGATGACCTGGCGGGACTGCCCGAGTCGGTCGATGTGCCCCTCCTGTCCGGCCGCACGTTCTCCATGCCCGCCGCGATTTTGCGCCGCTCGCTCGACACCCTCGACGACGGAGAACCCGACGCCCTCTCCGCGATCTCGCGGACCGTTCGCGACGAACTCCCCCTTCGAGCGCTGCCCCGCGTGAACCCGGTGCTGGACGAACCCGCTTTCGCCTTCTCGGCGAGGCCCGCCGCCCGCCGCGGCGTTCGTCGGCATGGCGTGGACGATCGCTCGGGCGCGGAGGCCGTGCTTGCGACCGCCGGGTTCCGCGTCGAGAGCTGGAGCGAGGCGGAAGCGGGGCGCATCGAGCCCGTCCTGACCTGGGTCAGGCCGCACCCCGACGCTCGGCGGTGGGCGATCAAGATGTGCGCACCCGCCGGTAAGCAGGGCGCCGTCTGGGGCGATGCGCACTTCGCTCGCGGGCTCGCCAACGCTCTGCGCCGACTCGGCCACACCGTGGTCGTGGACGCCTACGACGCGCGGGCGCGTTCGACGACCTCCGTCGACGACGTCTCGGTCGCGATCCGCGGGCCGTACGCGTTCGAGGCGACGTCGTCGGGCGTGAACCTCGAGTGGATCATCAGCCACCCCGACTCCCTGACCCGCGAAGAGGTGGCGGGGTTCGACCGCGTCTTCGCCGCGTCGCACGGCTGGGCCGAGCGGGCGGGCCGTCGATGGGGGCTCGACATCGTGACGTTGCTGCCGTGCACCGACACCGACGTGTTCCACCCGCGCGGTCTGCCGCGGGACGAGGACATCGTCTTCGTCGGGAAGACGCGCGGGGCGGTCCGCCCGAGCGTGGTCGAGCCCGTGAAGGCAGGCATTCCCGTGCGCGTCTACGGGCCCGACTGGGCGCACTTCGTGCCCGCGTCATCGATCGCCGCGAAGTCCATCCCGCACGAACGTCTTGCAGAGCGCTACGAAACGGCATCCATCGTCCTGAACGATCAATGGCCCGACATGCAGCGGGAAGGATTCATGACCCTGCGTCCGTTCGACGTCGTCGCGGTCGAGGGTCGTCTCGTTTCCGAGCCGGTCGAGGGCCTCGAGGATCTGTTCGACGGAGCCGTGGTCACCTATCGCGACACCGCGCACCTCGTCGAGATGCTCTCGGCCCCCGCCGACGACCTCTTCCCCGACGCCGAGCGGCTCCGGCAGATCGCCGCGCGCGTGCGTGAAGAGCACTCGTTCGACGCGCGAGCCGCCGTTCTCGACCAGGCGGCGCGCGAGATCGCCGCTCGCCGCCGCTGACACCGGTCGGACTCGACCTCACCCCTATGCTCGGACCCATGCCTTCTCGCGTGGGAATCGTCGTCCGAACCCGCAGGCGCCCCGACTTCCTCCGCCGCGCGCTGGCGGATGTCGCGGCGCAGACCTTCCACGACTACCGCATCGTGGTCGTGAACGACGGGGGAGACCCCGATGAGGTCGAGGCGATCGTCGCCGCGTCCGACGTCCGTGACGCGGTGCAGGTCCAGCACATCGCCGATGGCGAGGGCGGCCGCTGCGTCGCCGCCAACACCGGCGTGCGCGATGCCGGGACCGATCTCGTCGTGCTCCACGACGACGATGACCGGTGGCATCCCGAGTTCCTCGCCCGAACGGTCGCCTGGTTGGACGATCACGCCCATTCTCCCGCTGTCGCGGTTTCCACCGAGATCGTTTACGAGGAGCAGCGCGGAGGGACCTGGACCGAGGTCGGCCGGGCGCCGTTCTGGGCGGGAATGCAGCGCATCTCCCTCGGCGAAATGATGAGCGTCAACCGAGCGGTCCCCATCTCCGTGCTCTATCGCCGGTCGGTCCACGACGAGGTCGGCTGGTACGACGAGACCCTCGACGCGGTCGAGGACTGGGACCTCTATCTGCGCATCCTCCGCACCGGCGAGATCGGTTTCCTCCCCGGCGAGGCGCTGGCCTTCTGGGCGCAGAGACCGGATGCCACGGGCCTCGACGCCAACAGCATGTTCGCTCTCACCGAGGCGCACGCCGTCGACGATGCGCGCGTCCGCGACAGAGCCCTCGCGGAGTGGGTGCGTCGCGAGGGGCCGGGTCTGCCGCTGTACATGGCGAGTCTGCAGGCGGAGCTCAAGGCGCATGTCGACAGGCGATTCGAGGAGGTTTCGGCAGGGCTGCGCCACGACCTGCGCAGCGAGCTCGACGCCCACCAGCCGTTCTGGTCGCGGGTGCGTCGCTTACGCCGAGGCTTGCGCCGTCGGTGACGACCTGATGTCGTGCGGCGTGGGCGGCTGCGGGAAGAGGACATGCCACGCATAATGTTTGCGTGAAGCACGCCATCGCCGCCGCCGTTCCGTCCTCCCTCCGGCGCACGCGTGTCGTGCTCCCCGCCCTTCTCGTCGCGGGGGTCCTCGGGTTCTCGGGATGCGCGACGTCCCCCGGTTCGACGACGCCGTCGCCGACCGTCTCGGAGGCGACGGCCTCTCCCACGGCGAGCGCCTCTGCGTCGTCGCTGCCCAGCGCGACGCCGACGCCATCCGCGACCTCGGGCGGCACCGAGGCGACGACGGCACCGTACAACGGCGAGATCCTCATCATCACGTCCGAGGTGCGTGACGGGTCGCTGCAGGTATCGGCCATGGTGCCGGGCGTGTCCGAGTCGGGCGGTACCTGCACCCTCACCCTCACCTCCACCGGCAAGAGCGTGCAGACCGCGGCAAACGAGGGCAAGGACGTCACCTACTGCGGCTTGATGTCCATCGCCGTCACGGACGGGTCCGCCCAACCGACGTTCCAGGTCTCCTACAGCTCGCGCACCACGTCCGCCACATCCGCGGTGACGACGGTCGAGCCGACCTCGTGATCCGTCGTACCCGGCGTCGCGGCGTCGCCGCGGTCGTCGCGGCCTGGGCGTGCGGTCTCGCTCTGCTGGTCGCGGCACCGATCGCCCTCCCCGCGACCGTCGCCCCTGCTCCCTCCGCATCCGCGGCGAACGCCTCCGACTGGAACGCGGGCAACATCATCGACGACGCCGTCTTCTACGACGGCAACGCGATGAGCGCTGGCGAGATCCAGGGATTCCTCAACGACAAGGTGCGCAACTGCCAGTCCGGGTACACCTGCCTCAAGGACTACCGCCAGACCACCGACAACCGCCCGGCGGACAAGTACTGCAACGGGTACTCCGGTGCGCCGAACGAGAGCGCCGCGACGATCATCGACAAGGTCGCCCGCTCGTGCGGCATCAGCCAGAAGTCGCTGCTCGTGCTTCTGCAAAAGGAACAGGGTCTGGTCACTTCGACGGCGCCCTCGGCGTGGAACTACTCCGCCGCGACCGGTCAGGGCTGCCCCGACACGGCACCCTGTGACGCCTCCACCCAGGGCTTCTTCTACCAGGTCTACTACGGAGCCCGTCAGTTCGAGGTCTACCGCCTCAACCCCACCTGGTGGGGATACCAGGCGGGCCGCTGGAACAACATCCTCTACAACCCGAACGGGGGATGCGGCACACAGCGCGTTTACATCGAGAACCAAGCCACCGCAGGGCTCTACATCTACACGCCGTATGTGCCCAACCAGGCGGCACTGAACAACCTCTACGGCACCGGCGACGGCTGCTCCGCGTACGGGAACCGCAACTTCTGGCGGACGTTCACGGACTGGTTCGGGTCTACCCGTTCGGGAGGTAACCCGTTCGGGTACATTGATCAGGTAGAGGCCTATCCGGGCGGCATTCGTGTGCGGGGCTGGGCAATCGACCCGAACACGACCGACCCCATCCAGGTTCACGCCTACTTGGGATCGGTAGGCACGGTCCTCACCGCGGACGGCGACCGTCCCGACGTGAGCGACGCCTACCCGGGGAGTGGTTCGCGGCACGGGTTCGATGCGCGAATTCCTGCCCCCTCAAGCGGCAGCGGAACAGTCTGCCTGTATGCGATCAATACAGGACCCGGTTCGAATGTGACACTTGGCTGTCGAGAGATGCCCTTCTATTCCGGTTCACCGGTCGGCGCCGTTGACTCTGTCCAAGTCGCTTCGGGGTCGGTCACGATCGCGGGCTGGGCGTTGGATCCCGATACCGCCGATTCCATCGCCGTGCATGCATATGTGGATGGGGCCGGAACTGCAATTCTGAGAGCGGACCAGGATCGTCCTGATCTCGCCACGCATTACCCGGTGCACGGCACTGCCCACGGGTACCGTGCGACAGTGAAAGTTCCTCTCGGTGCGCAGACCTTGTGTCTATATGGAATCGATTCCGGTCGGGACGACAACACCACCTTAGGTTGTCGCAGCATCATGATCCCCGCTGCGAAAGATGTCGGCCGGGCGCCGATCGGTAACCTGGAGTCGGTCGCCGTGGTCGGGTCGACGGCTCGCGTGACGGGGTGGGCCATCGACCCCGACACTTCTCAGCCGATCCCCCTTCACATCTATGTCGCGGGTGCTGGCCGAGCGTTCACTGCCAATCGTGATCGTCCCGATGTCGCCGCTACTTACCCGCCGTACGGGGCCGCCCACGGCTTCGATGAGGTCCTGGACCTCCCCCCGGGGGACAGCACCGTCTGCGCTTACGCCATCAATACCGCTGGCGCCAACACGACCCTCGGGTGCAGGTCGGTGACGTCCACTGACCAGGGCCGGGCACCCATCGGCAACTTCGAATCTGCGACCGTATCGGGGCGGACCGCCACGGTGACGGGCTGGGCGATCGATCCTGACACGATCCGCCCGATTTCGGTCAAGATCTCGGTCGACGGAAAGGTCGTTCAGGTGACGGCGCAGGACAGTCGACCCGATGTCGGGGCGGCGTATCCGACATACGGCCCGATGCACGGGTTTTCACGCACAGTCGATATTCCCGTTGGCCCATCGACGGTGTGCATCGCAGCTGTCAATTCCGCAGGTCCTGACAGCGACTTGGGCTGTCGGACCGTGACCACGCGGGATGAGGGCCGTGCGCCAATCGGGAGTCTCGACGAGGTGAGCGTCTCCGGCACGACACTGACCGTTCGCGGGTGGGCCATCGACCCCGACACTGCGCGGCCGATCGACGTGCACGTGTACGTCGGTGCAAACGGTGGGGCCGTCCCTGCCAATCTGAACCGGCCGGACGTCGGTGCGGCCTACCCGGCCTATGGTGCCTCTCACGGCTTTCAGACCACCGGGACGATCCCTCCTGGATCCTCACGCGTGTGCGTCTACGCCATCAACACGGCCGGCCCCAACCCGCTACTTGGATGCAGGGATGTCACCGTGTCCGCTGCAGGCTGAGGAAAATTAGACCCCCAGGGGCGAGCTCGTGAACCGCGTCCCTGGGGGTCTGTCCTTGTCACTCGCGGGATAAGGAGGGCCGCTTATCAGCCGCGAACAACAGCAGGTGCTACTGGTGTCTTCTTCGACAGTGCGCTCTCCGGAGTCGGACCGACGACGGTTCGGACGACAAGGAGGAGGCCGGCGAAGAACACAGCCCCCAGGAGCGGGACCGCGAGCGGAGGCGACCATTGCCACGCCGCCGTGAAAGCGGCTGTATCGCCCGCCAGATATCGGTGGCCTGTTCGGATGACGGTGATGGTGACTCCGACGAACAGGAACGCGGGAAGTAGCCAACGCATCATGTTGACAATGCGCTTCGCCGAGTCGTCGAAGGGTCTCCGGTCGGGTCCGGAGTCAATCGCTAGAGCAGCGAGAACGACGAGGGCCGCGACCAGCGGCATGGTGTAACGCCCTTGCCACCCATAGCCCGACCACTGCATACCCGACAGCACACCGGGAATAAGCGTTGCCGATGCGAAGGCCAGAATAATTGCCCACCGTGACCGTCTCGAGGCGAGGCCGAACGCGAAGATGATGACACCGCCGACCAACAGGATCCAGGATGTCGAGAGGATGTTGGGGCTGCGAAGATCAAGCCAACCAAGGTTCCCGTACATTTGCGTGACTTGCTCGTGATAGTTCGAGTAAAACACTGCGATGCCTGCGAGCCCCTCTCGGAAAGAGGCCGGCTTGTCCACCCCGACGTAGTTCGTCCCGTGGACCAGGACCCAGCCGATGCTGAAGGCGGTCGTGGCACCGATGCCGGCCGCGACAATCCACGCGCGGCGATCCGTGACGAGCACACGGATCCGCCCGACACCAGCAACGACGAGAAGTGCTACAGCGGTCGCGGCGAGGAAGAGAGGAGACAGGCCCCGCGTCACGACAAGAACGCAGGAGGACGCAAGCAGCAGCGAATGCTCTTCCTTCCATCTCGGTGTGCCGCTGTCGTTCGCAACGGCGAACCCTGAAACCGTGGCCGCGAACAATGTGGCGATCTCCCACGCACTGGGATTGAGCACCATGCCCACGTAAAGCGTCATCGGGGTCAGGAAAAGAGAGGCGGCGAGAAGCGGAAACGGGGTTCGGCTCCTTCTCCAAAGTAACGACAAGCCCCACGCAAGAAACACCGCAGTTACGGTCGCAGCGAGGGCGCGGGCGAGGTACAAACCGTATTCGGTGGGCACCAGAAGGCTGCCGAGGCCCGTCCACAGGTAGAACACCGGGTTGTAAAGTCCGGCGTTCGTCTGTGAAACGATATCGGCGTCGGAGATGATGCGGAGCGGGCCTTGGCAGGCCGCCGTGACATCCGGCTGGAATGCGATGCAGGTAGCGAACTGATGAACATTCGCCAGCCGCGCCGGGAGTGTCGGTTCGAGGAGCCCGGCCTGTCCTCGGACAACTGCCGCCGCATACACATAGTGGGCAGCCTCGTCTGCTCCCGAGGCGATCGGGAGAAAAATCGCCCCCGAAAGCAAGATCGCAAGAATTCCGACGAATATCGTCGCAATCTGGGCGAAACGCCCCGCGGGTAGTGAAAGGCGAGAGGGGAGAGCGCGCATGTGGTGATGGATCCTTCCGAGCGCGGCTCACCGGTTTGGGGCACGTCGCTGGCAGGTGTGATCCTACAAGCCGACGTATGAGGTCTTCATCTGCGGAGGTGTCGCGCTGGTAGGATCGAGAAGATGTCTGCCGCACGATCGAGCACTCTGGTCATCGTTCCGGCGTGGAACGAGGGCGAGAGCGTCGGCCCCACTGTGAGAGAGATTCGTGCCCAGCCTGAGGGTTGGGACATCTTGGTGGTGGACGACGGATCCTCGGACGACACACCGGAGCAGGCTCGGGTAGCGGGCGCGACGGTGCTCTCCCTTCCTTTCAATCTGGGCGTCGGCGGAGCGATGCGTGCAGGGTTCCTCTACGCGCAGCGACACGGGTACGCGCGGGCGATCCAAGTCGATGCAGACGGGCAGCACAATCCGCGCGACATCGCCGTCGTCCTGGATGGGCTCGAGGTCGCAGACATATCCATCGGCGCTCGCTTCGCGGAAGTCGGGGACTACTCGGCCCGAGGTCCGCGGCGCTGGGCGATGCGAATGCTCGCCACCGTTCTGTCCCGCATCGCGGGCACTCGACTCACCGACGTGACTAGCGGCTTCCGTGCTGCGAATGTGCGTGCAATAGATCAATACGTTCTGTACTACCCCGCCGAGTACCTCGGAGATACCGTGGACTCGCTCGTGAACGCGCTGCACGCCGGGCTGACGGTAGTACAGGTTCCTGTCGCGATGCGCCCCCGCGCCGCCGGTAGGCCCAGCCAGAATCCGCTTGGAGCCGCTGTGTACTTGCTCCGGTCCGTCTTCGCGCTGTCGCTCGCCATCACACGTGGTGCTGCTAGTAAGACAGGAGTACGAGCATGATCGTCGTCGCCGGAATAGCCTTCGCCGTCCTCGTTCTCGCGATAATCGTGGTCATGCTGCTCCGGCGGCAGCTTCGAGAGAAGTACGCCACCCTGTGGCTTCTCATCGGCCTCGCGCTGCTCATCATTTCAGTCTTTCCCGGTCTGCTTCTTCAGCTGACACATCTGCTCGGCGTCGAGGTTCCCGCCAACCTCATCTTCGCGCTCTCGCTCGTGCTGCTCGTCGGTGTGGCGCTTCACCTGTCGTGGGAGCTTTCTCGTGCAGAGGAAGAGATACGTCGTCTCGCTGAAGAGACGGCGATCAATCGGGCAGACATCGATGTTCTCGCCCGGCGTCTCGACGCAACGGAGCGCGCTCACAAGCCTCGCGACGCGAACCCGTCAGGCACCGCTGAGTCGTAAGCTCGCGCTGTTCAAGGGGAAGAATTTCGACGCGGGGCGGCGAAAACCCAGTAGCGATAAGCGAAGTAGTTCCACACCGTCGTAGATGCAACTGCGACGATCTTTCCGAAGATCCAGGCGGGGCCCAGCGCGGCGACACCCGCCACAATGGCCGTCGTAGCAATCGTGTTGAAAGCCACGAGCGCGGTATATTTCACCGCGCTCGAAGCGACGCTCGACGCTGTGCCGAACGTCAGAAAGCGCTGAAGGATATACGTCACTCCGAAGCTGAGCAGGAAGGCCGTGGGGGTCGCGATGACCAACGGCACGGCCAGCCAGTCATGCAGTAGCGCGAGCAGACTAACGTCAACCAGGAAGGCAACCCCTCCAACGAGGAGGTAACGGACGGCGCTATGGGACCAGACGAAGCTGATCGCACGAGCGAGAGGCCCACCGGTGGCCTCATCCTGACGCCGAGGCGAACTCATGTGCGACGAAGGTAGTCGCGCAGGCTCACATGAGCATCCTTGAGCATGATCCCCGTTGCATGACTGGCGGAGAGATCCAACACGCTGTTCCTCGGACGTGGTGCGATGGGCGTCTGAGCCCCCGCGAAATACTCCTCGGTGCTCACTCCGGTGACCCGCTGAGGGTCATGTCCGGTCATCGCAAAGACCTGCCGGGCTACGTCGAACCAGCTAGCGGATCCCCCGTCGCCGGTGACGTTATATCGGCCGAACGGGGCACCCGTGGTCACAAGTGCGCGGATGGCGGATGCGATGTCATCGGTGAAGGTCAAACGACCAAATTGATCGTTGACGACTCGAGGGTCTACTCCCCGTTCAGCGAGCGATGCCATCGTGCGGACGAAGTTGTTCCCATCACCGATCACCCAGCTCGTACGGACGATGTAGTGGCGCGGAACCGAAGCGACGATCGCGTCACCCGCGGCCTTCGTCTGGCCGTAGACGCCCAGCGGCGAGACGGGATCATCGGTCGAGTACGCGCCGTCCTTCGTCCCGTCGAAGACGTAATCGCTGGAGACATGCACGAGGGTGATGCCGTTCTCGCTGGCTACGCGAGCCAGAGCGGCGACGGCGGTGACGTTCGCCGCCCAGGCCTCCGTCCGCCCCGCGGGAGTCTCGGCGGCGTCGACCTTCGTGTAGGCGGCGGCGTTGATGATGGCGCTGTAGTCGCGCCAGCGGCGCGCGTCATCCAGTCCGGCCGAGGTGAGGTCAAGATCCGCGCGAGTGGCGTACTCGATCCACGGATGTTCGCCGAACTCGTCGCGGAGGGCACGACCCAGCTGCCCGTTCGCGCCGGTGACGAGGATCTTCTTCGGCGGCATGGGGACCACCTCGGCGAGACGAGGGTGCGCCTTGTCCTTCGGGCTGATCTCGACGTCGGCGAGAGGGATGGGCCACTCGATGGCGGCCGTCTCGTCTGCGAGGTTGAGGAAGGTGTACGTCGCGTCGGGCGACCAGTGGTCGTTGACGAGGTACGTGTAGGCGGTGTCGACTTCGAGAGTCTGATACGAGTTGCCGACTCCACGAGGAACGAAGATGGCCGTCGACGGGTCGAGCTCGGTCGTGAAGACGGCGCCGAAGCTCTCGCCTTCGCGGAGGTCGACCCAGGCGCCGAAGATGCGCCCGGTGGCCACGGAGACGTACTTGTCCCAAGGTTCGGCATGGATGCCGCGGGTGGTACCAACGGCATCATTGAAGGAAATGTTGTTCTGGACGGGGCCGAAGTCGGGCAGGTCGATGCCGGTCGCGGACATCTTCTCGCGCTGCCAGTTCTCTTTGAACCATCCGCGCGCATCCCCGTGCACCGGCAAGTCGAGGACGATGAGGCCGGGGATGGGCGTCTCGCGTACCGCGAGAGCCTTGCCGAAAGCGATAGACATCGACGTCACTGCCCCTTGCTGGCGTAGAACGCCTCGACGCCGTCCTTGGCGGGAGCCCACCAGGCCTCGTTGTCGCGGTACCAGTCGATGGTGGCGGCGAGCCCCGTCTCGAAGTCCCCGTACGTGGGGGTCCAGCCGAGTTCCGTGCGGAGCTTGGTCGAGTCGATCGCGTACCGCAGATCGTGACCGGGACGGTCTGTGACGAGGTCGTACGCGTCCGTGGGCTGGCCGGTGATCTGGAGGATCAGCTCGACGACGCTCTTGTTGTCCTTCTCACCGTCCGCGCCGATCAGGTACGTCTCGCCGATTTCGCCCTTGTCGAGGATGGTGAGGACAGCGGAGGAGTGATCGTCGGCGTGGATCCAGTCGCGGACGTTTTCTCCCGTGCCGTAGAGCTTCGGGCGAATCCCTCGCAGCACGTTGGTGATCTGCCGGGGGATGAACTTCTCCACGTGCTGGTACGGCCCGTAGTTGTTCGAGCAGTTGCTGATGGTGGCGCGGACACCGAATGAGCGCACCCACGCTCGAACCAGCAGGTCAGACCCGGCCTTGGTCGACGAGTACGGCGACGAGGGGTTGTAGGGCGTCTGTTCGGTGAAGCGTGCGGGGTCGTCGAGCTCGAGGTCTCCGTAGACCTCGTCGGTCGAGATGTGGTGGAAGCGCACGTCGTGGCGCCGGGCGGCCTCGAGCAACGTGTAGGTGCCGATGATGTTCGTGTCGAGGAACGGGCGCGGGTCGTGCAGGGAATTGTCGTTGTGCGACTCGGCGGCGTAGTGCACGACGGCGTCGGCTTCGGCTACGAGCGGGTCGACAACGGTCGCGTCGGCGATGTCGCCCACCACGAGGCGGACGCGATCGGCGGGCAGCCCCTCCAGCGAAGCGCGGTTGCCGGCGTAGGTCAGCTTGTCGAGCACAGTCACCGTGTGATCGGTGTGCCCGATGACGTGGTGCACGAAGTTGGAACCGATGAAACCGGCGCCACCGGTCACGAGAAGACGACTCATGAGGTCAAGGTTACCGGGGCGGGCGCCCTCACCCGGAAGGTCGGATTGGCGGCAGTCGCGCAACATAGGCGAAACTTGACCCCATGCGCGGAATCATTCTGGCGGGCGGCACGGGCTCGCGACTTCATCCCATCACTCTGGGCATCTCCAAGCAGCTCGTGCCCGTCTACGACAAGCCGATGATCTACTACCCGCTGTCGACCCTCATCCTCGCGGGCATCCGCGACATCCTCATCATCACCACCCCGCAGGACTCCGAGCAGTTCCAGCGTCTCCTCGGAGACGGGTCACGCTTCGGGATCTCGCTCAGCTACCGCGTGCAGCCCTCGCCCGACGGGCTCGCGCAGGCGTTCATCCTGGGTGAGGAGCACATCGGGTCGGAGTCCGTGGCCCTCGTCCTCGGCGACAATATCTTCTACGGCCAGGGCATGGGAACGCGCCTGCGTCAGTACACCGAGCTCGACGGTGGTGTCGTGTTCGGCTACCGCGTGGCCGACCCCACCGCTTACGGTGTTGTCGAGTTCGATGCCGATGGTCGCGTCGTCTCGCTCGAAGAGAAGCCGGAGCACCCGAAGAGCAGCTACGCCGTTCCTGGCCTGTACTTCTACGACAACGACGTGATCGAGATCGCCCGCGAGCTCAAGCCGTCCCCGCGCGGCGAGCTGGAGATCACGGACGTCAACCGCACCTACCTCGAGCAGGGACGCCTGCGGGTCGAACTGCTGCCGCGGGGTACGGCGTGGCTCGACACCGGCACCTTCGACTCGTTGAGCGAGGCGACGGAATTCATCCGCACGGTGGAGAAGCGGCAGGGGCTTTCGATCGGTTGCCCGGAGGAGGTCGCCTGGCGCATGGGCTTCCTCTCCGACGACGAGCTCCGCCAACGCGCGGAGCCGCTCGTGAAGAGCGGATACGGCCGCTACCTGCTGAGCGCCCTTGAAAATGCCGGCGACCGCTGATTCTGGCGGGTCTGACGGTCAGGACCTCGACGTCCGGCGCGTCAGCCCGACGGAGCGAGCCGTTGTCTACGCGGTTCGAGGCGCTGACCGGCTTGAAGGCACGTCGATTGTGGCGTTGCGGTCACTCCGCGCGATTGCCTCGATGCTCGTCGTGATCCATCCCGGTCCCCTTTCCTCCGTGTCGCGTGCGATGCTCGACGGGCTCGTGGACGAAATCATCGAGACAGAGGACGAAGAATTCTCCTCGGAGTCGTATCGAGCGGGCGTGGATCGTGTGCGGCATCGCGCGAGCGTTCGTGAGGTAGTGCTGACCGGCGATTCATGGTTCGGTCCGGTTGGCGACCTCGCCACGTTCTTCGAAGGTATGGCGGACGAAGAGGCGGACTTCTGGGATGTCCTCCCACCCGCGCCACCACGGGAGGCGTTCCCTGGCGAGGGTTTCGAGGCGGTTGTGGACCGCCCGTGGTTCCTCACCGTAGTCCGCAAGCATCTCCTCGACAGTCGGACCTGGAACGAGTGGTGGGGTCGTGCGGTTGCGCCTGGCGAACGCGAACGCGCACTGGAAACTTTCTTCACCGCGGCCGGATTCGCGCATGCTCGGGCTTTCGAAACCACTTATCTGCACGCCAACGACCCGGGGCTTTTCGCCCCGGAAGATCTACTCGAGCTGGGTGTTCCGTTCGTAGATCGAGCGGTTTTCACCAGCTACCCCCCGTTCCTCGACCGCTTCGCGATCCTCGGTCAGGAGATCGCGGAGATGATGAGCCGACGGGGCTACTCTCTCGACATCCTTCTGGCGAGCTTGGCGAGTTCCGTCCCGCCAAAGGCGCTCAACACGAATCTCGGTCTGCTCTCCGTCATCCCTGATATCGCAATCGATCCGGACAGCGGATCAGCGCTGTCAATCGCCGCCGTCGTTCACGTAAGCGATATGGACGAGATCGACGAGATCCTGAGAAGACTGCAGTTCTTGCCGTCCGGGGCTTCGGTGTTCGTGACGACCACCGAGGGCGTCACCGCGGCGCGTCTTGAGAGACTTCTGGAATCGTGGGCGACAACGAACGGCCACACATACGAATTGCGCGTCACTCCGCAGAGTCCCGGCCGTGACATGGCGGACTTCTTCGTGGCCTGTCGAGACGTTATCCAGTCGGACCGATTCGACCTTGTGGTCAAGCTCCACATGCGTCGTGCGCCCTGGAAGACGATGAACAGGTTGCGTTACTTCCGCCGGTACCAATTCGACAACCTGCTGAGCAGTCCTGGGTATGTGCGCAATCTGCTTGCACTTTTCGAGAAGGAGCCGCAGCTCGGCGTGGTCTTCCCTCCGATGGTTCATGTGGGCTACGCCACGATGGGTCGCGGGTGGGCCATGCTGCAGCCTCACGCGCAGCGGCTTGCCAAGCGCATGAAGATCACTGTTCCGCTCGACGCCGTGTCTCCCCTCGCCCCGTACGGCGGCATGTGGGTGGGGCGGCCCGAGGCATTCCGCACGCTTGCCCAGCATCGCTGGACTTTCGGTGACTACGGCTGGAAGTCTGAACGCCGCTATGGTCACCTTCCCCACTTGCAAGAGCGGATGGTACCCGTGGCCGCGGGCCAGTCCGGGTACTACTGCCGTACGGTCCTGAATTTTGCGCACGCGGAGATCAGCTACACGGCGCTGGAGTACAAGGTCGATCAAATGTTCTCGACGACCCGGGGATGGCCGGTCGAGCAAATCGGGTTCCTCCATCGGGCGGGCTACACCGGGTACGGGGGAACCGTTGCCCTCATCCGCATGTACGTCCGAACGAACCACCCGCGGGTAGCTGACGCGTTTCGTCCGGCCTATCGGCTGGCGCTCCGTGGCCACCGCGCGCTTTCGGCAGTCGGGCGCGTCGCCGAACGGTTCCGGAGACAGCGTGGCGACGACGAAAGAGAGACAACGACGTGAAGACAGCCGAGCTGATCGGTGACTGGACGCGTCCGGCCGACCTCTTCCCCGATGACGGCAAGAGACTGCTCATCTACGTCGTCTTCGACCGCCGGGGCGAGGTCGGTGACTTCGTGGTCTACGCGCTGGAGCACTTCCGTGCTTTCTGCGACGAGATCGTCGTGGTCTCCAACGGCCCGCTCACCGTACAGGGGCGTGAGCGCCTGGAGGCGGTCGGGGACGTCGTCTTGGAGCGGCCGAACGAGGGCTACGACATCTGGGGCTACAAGCACGGTCTGGATGCGGTCGGAGACCGCGTCGCCGAGTTCGACGAGTTGCTCCTCGTCAATGACACGTGGTTCGGCCCGATCCGGCCCTTCGGCCCGATCTTTGACCGTATGAACGCGCACCCGCTTCACTTCTGGGGCATGACGGATCACCTGCGCGTGGAGCCGCACCCCTTCACGTCCGAATCCGACTACCTGCCGTACCACCTGCAGTCCTACTGGGTGGCGGTGCGGCGTCGGATGTTCGAATCGCCCGAGTGGGAAGCATACTGGCGCGACCTTCCGGCAATGACGACCTACTCCGATGCCGTCACGAAACACGAGGGCGTATTCACGGAGCATTTCACCCAGCTCGGCTTCTCGGGCGAGGTCGCCTTCCCGACGCTGACGGACAAGATCGAGAATCACGCCGTGCTCTATGCGGAGCAGCTGATCGACGCGGGCTGCCCCACGCTCAAGCGTCGTCCGTTCTTTCAGTGGCCGGTGTACCTGGATAGAGTCGCCGTCGTCGGAAAGTGGACGCTCGAGGCGGCCGAGCGCAACGGCTACCCGGTCGAGATGATCTTCGACGATCTCGCGCGCAACGTCGAGCCACGCGTACTCAATGCCGATGCAGCCCTGCTGCGCGTCCTCTCTCCGACCGACGACGGGTACGACCCGTCGCGGCCGTTGCGTACGGCGGTCATGGCACACATCTTCTACGTCGAGATGACCGATGAGATCATCGATAGGGCTCTGTTCCTGCCCGGTCCGGTCGATCTCATCGTGACGACCCCGGATGCCGAGCGAGCCCGGGCGATCGAGGACATCATCGCGCGACGAGAGTTGCCTGGTCATTCGGAGGTGCGCGTCGTCGCGTCGAACAACGGCCGCGACCAGGCCGCATTCCTGATCGGCTGTCGGGACATCCTGCTCTCGGATCGATACGAGCTGATCGTGAAGATCCATTCCAAGAAGACCCCCCAGGACGGCGCGAACGTCGGACGGCACTTCCGGCGGCACCAGTTCGAGAATCTGCTCGCTGGCCCCCACGAGGCCGCGAATGTCGTGGCCCTGTTCCAACAGCAGCCCGGGCTCGGCCTCGCCTTCCCCCCCACGGTGCACCTCGGGCACCCGACCATGGGCCACGGGTGGTGGGCCAACCGTCCGGGCGTCGAAGAACTCTGCGCGAAGCTCGGCGTCCGCGTCCCTCTAGACGAAGTATCTCCGCTCGCCCCGTTCGGTTCGATGTTCTTCGCCCGCCCTGAGGCTCTTCGTCTCCTCGCCGAGCAGGAGTGGACCTACGACCAGTTCGGCGGGCCCGAGGCTTACATCGACGGCAGCCTCGCGCATGTGCTCGAGAGGATGCCGGTGTACGCGGCGGGCGAGCTCGGGTACCACTCGATGACGATCGCGACCCCCGCGTATTTGGCGAAGAGCTACACGGCATTCGATTACAACCTCGACCAGATGTCGGTGACCATGCCGGAGGACACCCAGCACCAGATCACGTTCCTCCGGAGCGCGGGCTACATCGGGTGGGGACGGTTCCGGGACTTCGTGGACATGTGGGTGCGCCTGCATCGCCCGGGCGCCGCGGAAAAGGTGGAACGCGGCTTCGCGAGAACCGAGCGGATGCGCGGTCTGCTCTGGCGAGCGCGCCGTCGTATCCGCCGTGGGTGAATCCAGACGTCGCGCAGGAACGCACCAGTAGAATCGGACCTCATGGCCAGTCCTTCACCCGCCGCGAACAACGCGCGCTTCACACGCCTCGCGGAGATGCCGATGCGCTCCGTCGGCGTGACCCCCGGCCTGGGGCTCGCCTCCCTGTGGACCACCCTTCGCGACATCTTCGCCCGCCGTGAGATGCTCGACCTCCTTGTGAAACGTGACGTCAAGGCTCGCTACAAGGACTCTGCGCTGGGCTTTGTCTGGGCGCTGATCCGCCCATTGATCCTCCTTGGTATCTATTTCGTCGTCCTCGGCCAGTTCCTCGGGGCGGCGAAGGGCATCCCGGATTTCGCGATCTTCATCTTCACCGGCCTCACCGCGATGAGTCTTTTCCAAGAGATCGCCGTCGGCGGCACGGGCTCGATCATCGCCAACGGCGGTGTCGTGAAGAAGGTCTACATGCCGCGCGAGATCTTTCCTCTCGCCGCAACAGGGTCGGCAATCTTCAACTTTGTGATCCAGCTCGGCGTCCTGCTGGTCGCGACGATCATCGCCGCCAAGCCTCCGCTGCACTGGGAGATCGTCTACGCAATCCCTTCGCTTGTGCTGATCCTCGTCTATGGGCTGGCGTTCGCATTCTTCTTCTCCGCGGTCAATGTGTACCTGCGAGATGTTCAATACCTCGTTGAGGTGGTGACGATGCTCTTGATGTGGCTGTCGCCGGTGCTATACGCCTGGCAGATGGCACGACAGATCATCAACAATCCCGTGCTCCTCGAGGTTTACACCAACAACCCTCTGACACTCGCTGTGCTCGGTTTCCAGCGTGCCTTCTGGGTCGCGGGGGACACGCTCGCGCAGCCGGCTCACCTCGTGCTGCGAATGGGCGTCGCCCTGCTCGTCGGCTTGGTGCTGCTGGTGCTGAGCCACCGCGTCTTCGTCCGCCTGCAGGGCAACTTCGCCCAGGAACTGTGACCCTCATGGCCTTCGACCTCGCTCCCGCTGCCGCGCGCCCGGAAGTCATCCGACTGACGGACGTCTCGAAGCGCTTCGTCGTCCGCAAGGACACCTCGATCAAGGAACGCATCGTCACGCTCGGCCGAGCCGGTCGGCGCCATCGCCAGAATTTCTGGGCGCTGAGCGACGTGAGCCTCGATATCCGAGCCGGGAACACCATCGGTCTCATCGGGCACAACGGCTCGGGCAAGAGCACCCTCCTCAAGGTCATCGGCGGGATCATCCAGCCCACTTCGGGCGAGGTCCTCCAGCGGGGACGCGTGGCGGCCCTCATCGAGCTCGGCGCAGGATTCCACCCCGACCTGACCGGCCGAGAGAACGTTTACCTCAACGCTTCGGTGCTGGGCCTCAGCCGTGAGGAGACCCGCGCCAGCTTCGATGACATCCTCGATTTCTCGGGTGTGGGCGACTTCATCGACACCCAGGTCAAGTTCTACAGCTCGGGCATGTTCGTGCGGCTCGCGTTCGCCATCGCGGTTCACACCGATCCCGACATCCTGCTCGTCGACGAGGTCCTGGCCGTCGGCGACGAGCAGTTCCAGCGGAAGTGTCTCGACAAGATCAAAGAGTTCCAGAGTCAGGGGCGGACGATCATCATCGTGTCGCACGCGCTCGACCAGATCGAAGAGCTCTGCGACCGGGTCATCCTCATGGATAAGGGCCGCGTAGCTTTCGATGGGCTGGCGGACGCGGCTGTCGAACGGTTCCGGGAGTTGCTCGAGGAAGGATCGGGCAAAGTCGCTGCGCGGCCCGACCAGGTTCTTCGCGCCGCCGAGATCGTCTCCGTCGAGGTGCGGGGAGCCGACGGCGAACGAGTCGGTGACCTTCAGACGGGTGAGTCGTTCCGCGTCGCCGTGACCGTTCGCGGCCTGCGGCGACTCGACGAGTGGGCCCTCGGCTTCAGCATCGACACCGCCTCGGGGGTCTTGGCCCTCGCCTCGAACACGAGCATGCTGGGCGCGACCGTGCCACCGCTCCGCGAGGGAGAGACGGTGACGGTCGAGATCGATGTCGACAGTGCGCACTTCAACCCGGGCAGCTACTGGGTCAACGCCAACCTCCACGGCATCAGCGAGTCAACCTCCCACGCGTTGACGCAGGGGGCCGAGTTCACCGTGCACGGTCGTTCCGACTCTCTCGGGTCGGTGCCGGCCGAGGTGCGTTTCCGCTGAACCGACCCCGCGTCCGGTCGGACGTCGGTGCGGCCGTCGGCACGCCGCAAATGCGGGAGGTGTCGCGACGTCAGTCCCGCGCGGCCCAATACCCCTCGCCGCGCATGCGCAGCGAGAGGCGAAGATCGATCGAGGAATCGACCGCGTCGAGGGGCAGCGTGACGCGCTGTGCCAGTGCGCCCCTCCGCCACCCTTCCCATCGGCCGACGAGCGATACGGCATCGCGGCGCAGGACGAGACGCGCGCCGGTGACGATCGCCTCGACGAGGAGCGCTCGCAGCCCCCAGCGCGAGCGCAGCACCCCGTACTTGCGCAGAAGATAGCCACGCGCAAACCCGGACAGACGGCGCTGACGCGCGGATTCCCTGCCGGCGCTGGCGCCGCCGAGGTGCACGCCCGACGGCTCGGGCATCGCGACGCACGACCATCCGGCTGCGCGAAGGCGGAACGCCAGGTCGAGTTCCTCGCCGTACATGAAGATGTTCGTGTCGAACAGACCGACCTCGTCGAGGGCCGCGCGACGATATACCGCCACGGCGCCGTAAGGTCCGAGGACGGGCGGGTGCTCGGCATCCGCTTTCGAGAGCTCCGCACCGTGGAACCGGACGAAGCCCGCCCCCGTCACATCGGCCACGATGCCGTAGGAGTCGACGGTGCCGTCGGGGGCGAGAAGCAGGGTCGCGGCGCTCCCGACATGGGATGCCGGGTCATCGGGGAGAGCGCCGAGGGCCGCGGCGACGGCGTCAGGTTGGAGGACGACATCGCTGTTCACGAGCATGACGAGGCGACCATCACCCGCGGCCATCCCGACGTTGCACGTCCGAGCGAATCCGAGATTCACCTCGTTGCGGAGCAGAGTGACGTCGGGGAACTCCGCGCTGATCTGGTCCGCCGTGTCGTCGGGTGACAGGTCGTCCACCACGATGACGTGCGCCGGAACGCTCTGCGCGAGGGCGGCACGGATGCACGACCGCACGAATTCCCATCCCCCGTGGACGGGGATGACGAGATCGACCTGGGGAGCAGCGGTCATAACTGGTCGGCCTTCCGGTGGGGGAGAACATCCGGCCGCCGGGCGCAGTCGCACGGAGTGTCGCGACGCCGACGGAGGCGGAAGGCCCAGTTTAGTCGCGGACGTCCTCCGCCTCAGCGGTCGATAGCATGGACAGGTCCTCCCGACGCTCTTCGCCATGACTGAACCCGAATCCGCCCCCGCTCCCGGCTACGTCGTGCTCGCAGCGTACCGACCGCCTGAGGAGCTCTTCACCCGTCAGCTCCGCTCCATTCAGGCGCAGACGCTCTCGGACTTCCGGTGCGTCATCGTCGCGGACGGCGGTGCCGACGACGTTCGGGCCACGATGCGGCAGGCGGTCGGAGACGACGAACGCTTCGAGATCGCCGGTTTCGATGAACGCGTCGGTTTCTACGCGAACTTCGAACGCGGCCTCGCCCAGGTTCCCGCCGATGCCCCCTGGGTCGCTCTGAGCGATCAAGACGACGAATGGATGCCGGACAAGCTCGCCGTCCTGGTCCCGGCCCTCGATCACGCGGCTCTGGTCAGCGGCCAAGCGCGCGTGGTGACGTATCCCGACGGGGTCGTGGTGGCGGCATCCACTCATCGACGATCGGTGTCCGCTCCGGCCCTCGTCCTCGAGAACCAATTTTCGGGAGCGCTCTGCGTGTTCCGTGGATCGTTGCTGCAGACGGCGCTGCCGTTCCCGCGTTACCACGGGCCCGCGCAGGTGCACGACCACTGGCTCGCCGTCTGCGCCGCGGTCACGGGGGGCCTCGGTGTGGTCGATCGGGTGGTGCAGGACTATGTCCAGCATTCCTCGAACGTGCTCGGCGAGGCGGATGCCGCTCGCCTCGGGTGGCGGCAGACGCTGCGCCGTCGGCGCGATGCCGTTCGGGCCGAGACCGACGCGCGCGGTCTGCGCGCCGTCGCGCGGTCGCTGTACACGGTGAACGCGGGGTGGGCCGAAGCGATGGTCGACACGGTGGCCGCGCGCGTCGACGACGAACGGGCACTCCGGCTCGCGGCCGCCTTCGGTGCGCGTCGACGACGCGGACGCACTCTGCGCACGGTGGTTGCCGGGGCGCGGCGCGGCGAGATCAGTCTTCGGACCGCCGTCGTGCACCTCGTCGGTCGTACGGCGTGGACCCTCACCGGGGGACGGCGTAGCTGAGCCCCGGCGGTCCGGGTCTCAGGCGCCGGCGACGAGTGCGCGCTGGCGGAGGATCTCCTTCGTCGCCGCGATGCCGACGATGGTCAGGACGACCACCTCGGACGCAGCCAGCCCCCACACCACCGCGGTCGCACCGACGGTGGCGCCGAGCAGAGCCATGACGGGGAGACCGACGCACGCCGACGAGATGATCGCCGCGAGGACGACGCGGTTGCGATTCGCAGGCACGAGGACGTTGCGGATGAGCGGCGTGGTCAGCGAGATGATGAGGTAGGTCACCCCGTACGCCGGGAACATCGAGGGCGGCGGCGCGACCGCGGACCCGAGGAACGCCGCGGTCAGCCACGGGCCGAGGAGGACCAACACCAACAGCCCCACGATGCCGACGACGAAGTGGAGTGCGAGCGCCACGAGGTGTCGCCGCGTGCGCCCCTGTTCCCATGCTGCCTCGAGGACCCACTTCTGCAGGGTGTTGCCGACGATGAGGATCGCGGTCAGGCCGACGCGATAGAGCTTGTCGGCCGAGGTGAGTTCGGCGGCCGCCTGCGTACCCACGAGTCCCTGGGTGATCGGCACGGGGGCGGTCGTGTAGCTGCCGCCCAACCCGTCTGCGCTCGCGAGGGGGAGGTTCTGCCGGAAGCTCCGGCCGATACCGGGCAGATGGAACGGTGGGACGACCCGGCCGAACAGGTGCATGTGGAGGGCGGCAAGACCCACGAGGGTTCCGATGATCATGAGGAGCGGGTACGCCACGATCTGGCCGGTCAGCTGCATCACGAGCGCGCTACCCGCGGTGAACACCGCCATCGGGATCGCCTCGAACCACAGGACCATCCGTGCGCGACCCGTGCCCACGGCATACCACGACATGGTGAGTCCGGTGAGACCTGTCGCCAACACCACGAGCGCGGCGACCCCGCCGAAGGCCCCGCCGACGAGAGTCGCGGCGATCCACGCCGTCACCCCGCCCACGACCGCGAAGACGGCCAGACGCGACCAGAAGCTGTGCGCATAGACGTCGCGGCGGGCGTCGTCGTGTTCGGCCATCGCGATGCGCGCACCGCCGGCGACGTTCCATCCGTAGCTCGAGATCATCGCGAGCAGGCTGCCGAGCGCCTGGCCTGTGCCGATCGCCGCCCACCCCTCGGCTCCCTGGATGCGGGCCGCGATGGGCAGCACGAGCAGCGGCACGACGGCGACGATCATCGGCGCCGTACCGAAGCCGATCAGGCGGGCGAGAAGAACCTTCACCGGGCACGCTCCGCCAGAACGCGATCGAGCACTCCCGCGGTCGCCTCGGCGGCGGCATCCCACGTGAACCGCGACGCCCACCGCTGCGCGTCCGCCCGCGCGACGTCATCGACGGGGGCCCGCAGCGCCGCCGTGATCGCGGCGCCGAAGGTGTCGGCATCTCGGGCATCGGCGTAGCGGGCAGCGTCGCCACCGACCTCCCGCAGGACGGGGACATCGTGGGCGAGAACGGGAACGCGTCGGCGCAGCGCATCGACCACCGGCAGGCCGAAGCCCTCGGCGAGAGACGGGCAGACGTAGAGATCGGCGCGCTGATAGAGCGCCTCGAGCTGGTCGTCGGTGACCCAGCCGGGCAGGATCACGTCGCGCTCCAGGCCCAGTCGGACGACGTCGTCGGCGAGCGGGTCGGGCAGCTTGCTGCCGACGATGACGGTCATCGGGCGTTCGGCGGGCGCGATGGTCGCGAGGGCGCGGAGCAGCCCCGGGAAGTTCTTGTGCGGCATGCGGTTGCCGACGCTGAGCACGACCGGGCGATCCGCGGGCAGTGCCAGAGCCGACAGGATGCCGCCCGGTGCGGCGACCGGAGCCGGCTCCGAGCTGCCGTTGTGCACGACCGCGATGCGCGAGGCGGGAACGCCGAGGAAGCGCCCGATGCTGTCGGCGGCGGCGTGCGAGACCGTCACGACTCGGTCGGCCGTCTGCGCCGAACGACGCATGAGGAGAGAGGTCGCACTCCGCTGCGCCCGCTGGGCGAGACCGCCGGGCACCTCGTCGTAGATCGCGTCGTGCACCGTGACGACCCGGGGGACACCGCGGAAGACGGGACCGAAGTTCGCCGGCGCCCACACGAGATCGGCGCGCCCCCGCCGAGCGAGCAGATCGGTCGCCGCGACCGCGCCCAGGGCCCACGTCGCCGGGTCGGAACCCACCCACGACACCGTCTGCACGCGGCCGGGGAAGAACGCCGACACGCGGTCGGTGCCATCGCGCCCGGTGAGCGCGGCGAAGCGCGTGTCGGGCAGGAGAGCGGCTATACGGGGGAGCAGCTCGCGGACGTAGGTTTCGGTGCCCCCGCGCGAGCCGGTGAATCCCAGGAGGTCGACGAGGACGCGGCGCGCGGCCATCAGCTCTCGATGACGGCTTCGGGGCGCTGCTCGCGCCGGGGCGTGGTCAGCACGCCCGAGAAGAAGCTCATCATCGCCGTCTGGAAACCGAGGATGATCAGCAACGCGCTCGGCACGGCGATGCGCACGGCCTGCGCGGCGTTCTGCGCACCGAAGTCGAGATTGCCCCACAGGGCTACCTGGACGATGCCGATGATGATGCCGAGGAAGAACAGACCCACACCGATCAGCAGGCCGCGCTCCGCCGACCACTTCGCCACGATGCGTCGGTATCTCTCGCTCGTGGGCAGGAATCCTTCCTGCGTGGCGTAGAGCTTGGTCAGCCAGAAGAACAGCAGGGATTGGAACCCGATCACGCACAGGGCGCTCGCGTAGACCATGGTCGTGACGTCGAAGCCCACGCCCCCGACGCGGATGCCGCCGAAAGCGAGCACCCCCACCGCGATCGCGCCGAAGAAGAAGGCGACCAGCCCCGGGTAGACGAAGAGCCACCGGGGGGCGAAGAGCAGAAGGAAGCGAAGGTGGCGCCACCCGTCGTGCCAGCTGCGCAGGTGCGGCGGACGCGAGCGCCCGTCCTTCTTAAGTGTCGTCGGCACCTCTTCGATGCGGAAGCGGGCCAGCGAGGCGCGCACCACCATCTCGGAGGCGAACTCCATTCCCGTGGTCTGCAGGTCGAGCTCGCGGATGCGCGCGCGGTTGAAGCCGCGCAGGCCGCAGTGGAAGTCGCGGATGCCCGGCTTGAAGAACAGCTCGCCGATGAACGAGAGCACCGGGTTGCCGAGGTACTTGTGCAGCGGGGGCATGGCACCCGGCTCGATGCCGCCGCGGAACCGGTTGCCCATGACGAGGTCGGCGCCCGCGCGCAGGCGCTCGACGAACGGCTCGAGGTTCTCGAAGTCGTAGCTGTCGTCAGCGTCCGCCATGATGATGTACCGACCGCGGGCCGTCTCGATGCCGTTGATGAGCGCGGCACCGTAGCCACGGCGCGGGGCGTGCGAGACCCGCGCACCGAGACCCTCGGCGAGGGCCTGCGAGCCGTCCGTGCTCCCGTTGTCGGAGATGAGGATCTCACCCTGGATGCCGCTGCGCTCGAGGAAGCCCTGCGCCTTGCGGATGCAGACCTCCAGCGTCTCCACCTCGTTGAGGCAGGGCATGAGGATCGTCAACTCGAGGTCGGACGGTGCGGGAGTTGTCACGGGCTGTCTTCTTTCGTCTTCACCGTGGCGGGGCTCGGCAGCGGCAGTGCCGAGAGGATGCCTTCCACGGTGCGGCGGATGGTTCGGGTGCCGACGGCGGTGTCGTACCAGGCGCGCGAAGAGCGGCGCAGGTCGTCACTTCCGTCGGCGACGTCCCGGATGGCCCGGGCGAGGTCGGCGGGGCGAGTGGTGGGCGAGACGACGCCGTTGACGCCGTCTTCGATGAGTTCGGTGGCGGCGTTGCCCTCGTCGGCGACGAGGACGACGGGGGTGCCGTGCGCGTTCGCCTCGACGACGACGAGACCGTACCCCTCGCGGCGCGAGGGGTTCGCGAGGGCGAGGGCGCCGTGCATGAGGCGGTCCAGCTCGGCGTCGGACACGAAGCCGGGGAAGTCGGTCCACGACTCCCCGCCCACGCGGTGGACTTCGGCCCGGACGGCCTCGGAGCTGGGACCGGTGCCGAGAATCACGAGGCGCAGGTCGGGAATGTGCTCGCGGGCCGCGGCGATCGCGGCGGGGAGGACGTCCACGCGCTTGTCGGGGATGTGTCGGCCGGCATAGAGGACGTAGGGCGGAATGGCGGCCGGCGATGGGACCCCCACCTCGACGGCGCCGTCGATCAGTCCGGGACTGACCAGAGGGGCGCGACGCAGCCCCTCACGTCTCAGACGGGTGGCCGAGAGCTGCGAGTGGCAGGTGGCCAGCGGTGTGATCGCTATGGCGACGCGCTGAAGGGCCCAGGCGATGGTCCCGGTGACGAGACCCGAATACTCGATCCACTGACGTCGATGCCACACCTCGAGGTAGTCCACGACGAGGCGCGTGCCCGAACCGAGCAGGGCCAGTCGGGCGGCGAACACGTTGAAGATCGGGAGACCGCTCACGATGACGGCCGCGTAGCGACGGCGGCGACGCGTCAGCGCACCGAACAGTCCTGCCGCGTATCGAAGCGCAGCGGGGATTCGCCGCACTCCGTCGGAAGAGTAGAGCGAAAGGCGACCGGTGACCGGCACGATCCGGAAACGGTCCTCGCGCGGAGCGGCCCCGACCCACTGCACAGCGGTCAGGTAGTCGACGTCGAGACCCGCGCGCCCCAGCTCGTCGGCGAAAGCGCGGTACTGCCGCTCTCCACCACCTGTGGAATAGGGGAACAGGCAGTCGTACGCGACTGCCACGGTCGAGGCGCGCGACACCTCAGCACCCCTCGATGCGGAACAGTCGCGCCTCGGGACCCTGGGAGTCCACGAGCACGAGATGCGTGCCGGGGGTGAGGTCTTGGATGCCGCTGTACGCCGCCGCGCCCGCTGGATCGATAACGTCCTGCGTGCCGAAGTCGAGCACGTAGTCGATGCCCAGCTCGTCGACGGTGCGGCACACGGCCGGATCGGAGTCGATGTCGCGCAGGTGTGTGTTGAGGAAGAGCAACTCGGGAGAGGGGTTTCCGAAGACGTGCTTCTGAGTGACCTGGCGATCGGCGAAGGCCAGAGCGAGCGAGGCTCCGGTGCGAGGGCTGCCGGCGATGAGGGCGTCTGCGGGTGTCTCGTCGTCGAGACGCTCGAGCAGGGCCTCTTCGTCGGACGAGAGGATGAGCGAGCTGTCGGTGTATGCGTACGCTTCGTGCACCTGACTCAAGGCGATGCGCACATTGGGGCCGATCGCGACGGAGAACACGGCGGCGATTCCGACGACGACGGCACCGATGCGCGCCCACGCCGGCACACGGCGCGCACGGACGGCGGCCCGGAGGAGGTCGACGACCGCCAGGGCTCCGAGCGTGGCGACCGGAATGGCCACCAGGGGGAGCAGCGCGGCGAGTCGGTTGGAGTCGTTGTACCACGGGTTCGTGAGCAGCTGACGCAGGGGACTGTCGATGCGCAGACCCGAGGCGACGGCGAACAGCACCACGGCGACGGCGAAAGGCGCCAGCACCGGGAGCAGGCGCGGGCGGCGCGCAACGGCGATGAAGCCCGCGATGAGCAACAACGAGGCGACCACGGTGGGTGTGAACCCGCGGGGTGCGGCGAACAGCCCCTCGCCGAGCGACTGCGACAGCTGCTGCCAGGGGGCCCAGCCCGAGTGCTCGGCTCCCGTGCGGAAGACCGCGACGGTACCCGCCATCGCGACGGCGAAGGCGGCGGTGGAGACCACCAGCCCGACGACGGCACCGCGGGTGCGTTCGGTGACCGCCCGCACGGCGAAGGTCGTGATCACGGCGGCCGCCGCGAAGAACAGCAGGCTCAGGAAGGCATTCGGGTGGCCGAGGAAGGTTCCCCCCGCCAGGAGGGCCACGAGCAGTGCCGACCGCACGAGGGCGGGCGCGCCCCGCTCGGGCAGCATCGTCACGATGACCGCGAGGGCGGCGGGGAGCATCGCGTAGCCCACCAGGTTCGGGTACAGGACGCCCCAGTTGAAGAACAGGGCGGGGAAGGCACCGAACCCCGTCGACAAGGCTGCGGACACGACATACGCCGTTCGGCGCTGGGCGAAGAACGCCCCGGCTAGAGCCATCACCGAAGCCGGCCAGAGGATCGACACGATCGCCAGGTTGGAACCGTTCACCGCGACAGGGACGGACGCCCCCGTCAGCTCGGCGCCGAGCGTGGTGAGAGCGTGCCAAGCGTTGGGGTAGAAGCCGATGTCGGAGGTGGAGCCGATCTGGAACGGCGATGCGCTGCCGTTCTGAAGGCCGAGCGCGATCGCGTTCAGGTGGACGATGTTGTCGAAGCGCTGCGCGATGTTGCCCGGGGCGCCGAAGGCCCGGGCGAACATGACAGCGCTGACGAGGGCTGTCGCGGCGAGGGCGAGGAGCGCGACCAGACCGGTACGGCGCCGGGTGGGTGCCGCGTCGACCCCGGCGAAGCGACGCAGCACGAGCGCGATGCCGACGACCACGAGAGTGACCAGAGCCAGGGGGATGACGTTCCAACGCAGACCCACGAGGGGGGCGACGGATGCCGCGGCCGCGGCGATCGTGACCGAGATCGCCGGAGCGAGCAGAAGTCGCTGAGGGCTGCGCCACCCCCATCCCGCCACGACCACGGCGAAGCCGGGGATGATCAGGACGGCGGCGACCGCGAGGTACGCCGGAATCGCGCTGATCCAGTCACCCATGCAATTCCGTCTCCGTCTGCGGCCGTTTCGACATGCCATCGTATCGGACGGTCTCTGCGGGGCCCCTGAGCGCGGCCGCCGAGGCTCGGATGCGCCCCGGGTAGTATCGACCGGACGTCTCCCGCGGGGTCGTGCCCCATCTCTCGACACGAAAGACGCTGCTTCCCATGGACCTCCTCATCGTCGGCTCAGGCTTCTTCGGCCTCACCATCGCCGAGCGCGCGGCCGCCGCGGGTCGCAAGGTGACCGTCATCGACCGGCGTCATCACATCGGCGGAAACGCCTACTCGGCGAACGAGCCCGAAACGGGCATCGAGGTGCACCAGTACGGTGCCCACCTCTTCCACACCTCCAACCCGACGGTGTGGGAGTACGTCAACCGTTTCACCCAGTTCACCGACTATGTGCACCGCGTGTACACGACGCACAAGAACGTCGTCTTCCCCCTGCCGATCAACCTCGGCACCATCAACCAGTTCTTCCAGGCCGCCTACACCCCCGACCAGGCGCGTGCGCTCGTGCACGAGCTCGCGGGGGAGTTCGAGGCGAAGGATGCCGCCAACCTCGAAGAGCGCGGGATCGCCCTGATCGGTCGCCCCCTGTACGAGGCGTTCATCCGCGATTACACCGCGAAGCAGTGGCAGACCGACCCGAAGGATCTGCCCGCCGAGGTGATCTCGCGTCTGCCCGTCCGCTACACCTACGACAACCGCTACTTCAACGACACGTGGGAGGGCCTCCCCGTCGACGGCTACACCGCCTGGTTGGAGCGCATGGCGGATCACCCGAACATCGACGTGAAGCTCTCGACCGACTACTTCGACGAGTCGCAGCCGTTGAACAAGAAGGCGACCGTCGGACAGGTGCCCGTGGTCTACACCGGACCGGTGGACCGCTACTTCGACTACGCCGAGGGCGAGCTGTCGTGGCGCACGCTCGACTTCGAGCAGGAGGTCCTGCCGATCGGCGACTTCCAGGGCACCAGCGTGATGAACTACGCCGACGCCGACGTGCCGTACACCCGCATCCACGAGTTCAAGCACTTCCACCCCGAGCGTGCCGACCGCTATCCGACCGACAAGACGGTCGTCGTGCGCGAGTACTCGCGCTTCGCGACGCGCGCGGACGAGCCGTACTACCCGGTCAACACCGCCGACGACCGCGCCGGCCTGCTCGCTTATCGCGAGCTGACCAAGGGGGAACGGGACGTGCACTTCGGCGGTCGTCTCGGCACATACCAGTACCTCGACATGCACATGGCGATCGGTTCCGCCCTCTCGATGTGGAACAACCAGCTCGCGTGACGTCGTCGTGCATCTGACCCTCGGGTCGCCCACCCGCCCCGTGCCCCTCGAGCGGCCGGCGGAGGGGCGTTGGGCGTACCGTCGCGACATCGACGGGCTGCGCGCCGTCGCGATCCTCCTGGTGGTGTCGTACCACGTCTGGTTCGGGCGGGTCTCGGGCGGCGTCGACGTCTTCTTGATGCTGTCGGCGTTCTTCCTCACCCGCGGATTCGTCCGTCGGATGGCGGGCCCGGCTCCGGTCCGCCCGATCCGACACCTGCTCGGTGTGTTCCGCCGCCTGCTCCCGGCGGCAGCCGTGACCCTGGTCGGCATCCTGGCCGTGGTGTGGGCGGTATATCCCGAGGCGATGCGGCGTTCGGTCGCCGAGCAGGCGTGGGCATCGCTCGGGTACGTGCAGAACTGGCTGCTGGCATCCGAGTCAGTGGACTACTACGCCCGCACCGACGTCCCGAGCCCGCTCCAGCATTTCTGGTCGATGTCGGTGCAGGGGCAGGCCTTCGTGCTGTGGGTGCTCCTGCTCTGGGGCTGCCAGATCGTGGTCCGGCGTCGCGGATGGTCCCCCGACCGCGTGGTCGGTGTGGTCTTCGGCGCGGTGTTTGCGATCTCGTTCGTCTACTCCGTCGTCCGCACCGCCTCGGCTCAGCAGCTGGCGTACTTCGACACGGGGGCGCGGCTGTGGGAGTTCGCCGCGGGGTCGCTGGTGGTCGTCGCCCTGCCCCACGTGCGTCTCGGGAAGGTGGCGCGCACGCTCGTGGGGTGGGCCGGGCTGGTCGGCCTGCTCGTCCTCGGCGCCGTGCTCGACGTCCAGGGCGGGTTCCCCGGGTTCCTCGCCCTGTGGCCCGTGCTGTGCGCGGCGGCGATCGTGGTGTCGGGCTCGGGCGAGACCGGCCGGTTCTCGCTCGCCGCGCTGCTTTCTTCGCGTCCGCTGCAGGCGATCGGTCGCGACGCGTACGCGCTGTATCTGGTCCACTGGCCGATCCTGGTCACCTTTCTGATCGTCAACGGCCGCACCGAGGTGGGCCTGGTCGGTGGGGCGGGGATTATCGCGCTCTCGCTGCTGCTCGCTCGCGTTCTGACGTGGGCCGTCGACCGTCCCGTCCGCGCGTGGCGACGCGGCAACAGCTCCCCACTGGTGCCGGTCGCGGTTCTCGCGGTCGCTGTCGCGATCGTCGCCGTTCCGGTCGGCACCTGGCAGACCGCGACGTGGGTGCAGGAGCGAGCGATCGAGGCGAGGGCGCTGCAGGCCAATCCCGGGGCGGCAGTCCTCCGCGATCCTTCGCTGGCCAGGACTCCCGCCGATGCCCCGCTGCTTCCACTGCCGTCCCTCATCGACGACGAGTGGGTCCATCTGGACCGCGAGTGCTCGGCGGAGTGGGCGAATGACATCGAGGAGTTGCGGGGGACCTGCTCCGAGACCACCGGCACACCTCGGGCTCGTCACACGGTCGCCGTGATCGGGGACTCGCACGCTCAACAGATCACGAGCGCCCTGCTTCCGGTGGCCGAGGCGAACGGATGGGGCGTGGTCTTCCTCATCAAGGGTGGATGCTCGATGGGGCTCGACGAGCCGGGAATGGACGAGCGGTGCGACGGGTGGCGCGAGGCGGCGATCGAGCTCGTCGAACGGGTGCGGCCCGATGCGGCGTTGACCGTGGTGACCCGATCTGACGCCGGCGAGGACGACGAGCGTTTGCGTCCGGGCATCGAACGCTTCCTGGACCGGATGGACGGCGCAGGGGTGCAGGTGCTGGGGGTGCGCGACAACCCGCGCTTCGCGTTCAACATGTACGACTGCGTCGTCGCATCGGAAGACCCGCTCGACTGCGCGGTTCCGCGGTCGGCGTCGCTCGCCGACCGGAACCCCGCCGACGATCTCGACCGCGCCGGTCTTCACCTTCTCGACCTCACGCCGTGGATCTGCCCCGACGACCTCTGCGTCGGTGTGATCGGGAACGTCGCGGTCTACCGCGACGACAATCACCTGAGCCGCCTCTACGCACGCACGTTGAGCCCGTCGCTGGCCGAGCAGCTCCCGGGCACGATCGGCTGAGCGGGGCGCGCAAGAGCGTGCCCCGCGTCGAGCCGCGCGATCGGTTCAGCTGACCGGCTGCGACTGCTCCAGCGGCGGCATGGGCTTCCACGACGCGTCGTGCAGGATGCGCCGGCCGTCACGGAGTCCGCGGAAGAGGTGGCTCGTGCCGGTGATCTTGCGCTCGACGACGACGAGGCGGATGAGTTCCTTGACGAAGGTGAGCGTCGTCCCGAGGGTGAAGGGCAGCGCGCGGTAGACGCCGAGCGCGCGGTAGTACTTCTGCAGGTAGGCGCGGTTGCGCATGATGTAGTACCGGTACGCGTCGCTCGAGGCGTTCATGTGCCGGATGCCCATGTCCCACTGCTTGATCTCGCGCGTGCGACGCAGCACGAACTCGTTCACGATGACCGACGGCGTCTGACGCGAGGCCAACCACCCGTAGAGCTGGTCGTCCCAGTAGATGAAGAAGCGCGGATCGGGGAGGCCGATCTTGGCCACGATGTCGCGGTGGATGAACATGCCCTCGAAGCAGCCCGAGTTCATCGGCTTGAAGCCGGAGTCGTCGAACTCCGCCGGAGCGAAGGGGATGGGGATCGCCATCGACTCGGCCACCCGGTACTGCCAGTAGAACTCGCTGCCGTCGTAGTCGTACCGGCGGCCCTGGATGCTGCGGAAGCGGGGGGTCCAGTGGCCCATGCGGGCGAGCCCGTCGGTGACCACCTCGACGTCGTCGTCCATGAGCCAGATCCACTCGGACCCGAGTTCGTAGGCGACGCGCATGCCCTCGCTGAAGCCTCCGGAACCACCGGTGTTCGTGTCGAGGCGGCGGTAGACCAGTTCGGTGGGCAGGCGGTCGCGGAACGACTCGACCACCGCGGTCGTGTCGTCGGTCGAGGCGTTGTCGATCACGACGAGGCGACCGGGCGCCGGGTCCATGCGCTCGATGCTCTCAAGCAACCGCGTCAGCAGGTGCGTGCGGTTGTAGGTGACCACGACGATCGTCGCGGTCTTCGGGTCGAACGGGGCCGTGGTCACGGACGCTCCTCGAAGGTCGCGCGCCAGTTGGCCTCGGAGACGAGGTCGGGCAGGGCGCGGCGGTACTGACGGGACAGGCGGGGCCATTCGCGCTGGAGGCGGCGGTGCAGCTTCCAGCTGTCGATGAGCATGCGGCGGAACATCGCGCGATCGCGCGTGTAGATGTTCTTGCCCGACCCGTCGGCGGCGCTCACGAGAGCGCTGTCGAAGCGCGGCACGCGCCACCAGTGCGCGTCGCCCTTGCCGAACTCGACCTCGGGCTGCGCGACGTTCTCGGGCTTGGGGGTGTGGAACCAGTGCGACACCAGCGTCCGCGCCGTGAAGGTGCGCAGCGACAGGCCGGTCGGGCTGTCGAACTCGTGCTTCTTGAGCAGCTTGAAGACCTGGCGGCCGCGACGCGAGCGCAGCGGGACGCCGGAGTCCTTGTGCACGACGGTCTCGGCGTGCTTCTTCGCCACCAGCCGGGCCTCGGGCATGGCGGTGGCGAGGTTCGCGCGCATGTGATCGGGACCCGACAGGACGTCGCGCAGGGCGCGGTGACGCAGCTCGACGGGGTAGTACTGCATCATCATGAGGTGCTTGAGGTCGACGCGACGGCTGTGGCGGATCAGCGTCCCGCCCAGCGACGATCGCGAGTGCAGGAGGGCGGCGACGATGCGGTTGCGCGCGTGGAAGTACGCCTGCCAGTCGATCGAGTCGTCCTTGCCCAGCCACGACACGTGCCAGAGCGCGACACCGGGCATGGAGACCGTGGGGTAGCCGGCATCCCGAGCCCGGACGCAGAACTCCGCGTCGTCCCACTTGATGAAGGCGGGGAGCGACAGGCCGATCTCGCGCAGGATGCTGGTGGGGATGAGGCACATCCACCAGCCGTTGTAGTCGGCGTCGAGCCGCATGTGCAGCAGGGGGCTCTGGCGCAGGTTGGCGACGCTGAAGTCGTGGGGGAGGCGCTCCTGGTACAGCGCGCGCCACATGAAGGGGGCGTCGTCGACGACCTCGGCCCACGCGTGCAGCTTGGGCCGGTCGAGCAGGTCGAACATGTGGGCGCCGACGATCGTGGGCACCGAGGCGTACCGTCCGAACACCACGGAGCGGCGGATCGACTCCGGCTCGATGCGCACGTCGTCGTCGAGCAGCTGCACGAAGTCGCTGCCCTCGCGGGCGAGGGTCTCGACCATGGCGCGGGCGAAGCCGCCGGAGCCGCCGAGGTTGGGCTGACGCAGCACCTGGAGAGTGTCGCCGAGACGCTCGGCCACCTCCGGGTAGGCGTCCTGCGCCTCGACCAGGTCGGTGCCCTGGTCGATGATGAACACCCGGTCGACGACGTCGAGGACGTCGGGCGCGTCGGCGAGGGCCTTCAGCGTCTCGACGCAGTAGTCGGGTTTGTTGTAGGTCGTGACGCCGATGCTCGCCTTGCCGCCGCGGACCGGCTCTTGCTCGGTGGTCCATTCGGCGCCCTCGAACATGGCGTCCGCGCGGTCGGCGGCGACGTCGAACCAGATCCAGCCGCCGTCGCTGTACTGATCGAGGACGAGGTCGAACGAGGTGGCGACGGCATCGCCGTGCACCTCACGGGTCTCGATGCGCTGCTTGGTGCCGCCGCCGTTCGAGCGGTACACGAGCACCGTGGCGTCGCCCGAGGTGTGCACCGTGAGGCGGACCTGGCGCACGGCCGTCCAGTGCTGCCAGTACGAGGCGGGGAAGGCGTTGAAGTACGTGCCGAACGACACGCGTCGACCCGCGACGATGCGGGCGCGGTGGCGATCGAGGATGTTGCTGAGCTGGGCGACGTTGGTGACCCGCACCGGTTCCTCGTCGATGGTCGACCACGTCTCGGGGTCGACGTACAACGGGAGGAGGTCGGGGTCGCGGTCGAGCGGCAGCACGGCGTTCTGCAGGGTGTACGTCACGAAGAGATCTTTCGGTCGAGGAGCCGCGGCCGCGGACGGCCAGCGGGAAGTCTACCGGGCGCTCTCCGCGCCACCCTGAGCGTCCGACGCTCGCCGGTCAGAGCGCGGGGCGCTGCAGTTCGCCGCGTTCGATCGAGATGCTCTGTTCGCTCGGGCCGACCCCCACGAGCGGGGTCTGCTTGATCTTCGCGCCGAACAGGACCACGAACATCCAGCCCCACAGCAGCAGGGGGCCCGAGTCGGTCAGTCCCTGCGCGACGAGGAGGGCGCCGACGAGGGTCGGCAGGAGCGTGAGGGGAGAGTGCGGGCGGTCGGCACGCAGGTCCCACCGGGGACGATCGACGGCGAAGAACCACGACCTCCACAGGTAGGCGAGGTACACGAGCGCCAGCAGTGCCACGCCCACCCCGCCGAGCTGCAGGTACGCGTCGAGCCACATGCCGTGCGCCTGGGCGACGGTCTGCCCCTGGTCGACGATCCAGCCGTCGATGAGCGGCTCCGTGGTGATCCACGGCGTCGAGAACCCCCAGCCGATGAACGGATGCTGGTCGGCCCGGGTGAGCACGTCGGCCCAGATGCCCTCGCGACCCGTGAGGTCGGCGCCGCGGCCCAGCATCTCGAAGATCGTGTCGCGCCCGAACCACAGCGCCGCCGCGCCACCGAGCCCGATCGCGGCGTAGAGCAGGTACCACCGCGTGCGCTCGCCGGGGCGCTTGGCCGTCCGCATGACCAGGACGGTCCCCAGCACGAGCGCGACGAAGGCCGCGGCGATGACGGCGGTGATCGACGCGGCGCGGACGAAGAGGAATCCGGCCACCGCGATCCACACGATGAGCAGGGCCCGCCGAGGCGCCCCCGCCGCCAACCGCACGCCGAAGACGATGATGGCGACGAGCATGACGGCCGCCAACAGGTCGGCGTCGCCGTAGATCCCCTGGATCCGGCCGCCCGTGAGGAGGGCGCCGTCGGACCAGGGGGCGACCGGATCCGCGCCTGCGGTCGGCGCGGCGAATCCCGGGAGCAGCGGTCCCCGGACGATCAGAGCGACCGCGATCTCGAAGAGGAGCGAGAGCCCGACCACCCACTTCGCGGCGGACGCAATCGCCCGCACGACATCCCTCCAGGTGAGGACGGCGCCGACGAACAGTCCCTGGAAGGTCGTGATCCACAGCAGAAGGAGAGTCAGGACGGATGCCGCGGGCCACGCGCTCCATGCGAGCGATGCGGTCGCCCAGGCGAGGTAGCCGGCGGCGATCCACGGCAGTCGCCGGACCGCGAGGGGTGGGCGGACCACGAGCCACACGACCGCCGACACGACGGCGGTGGCCGCCACGACCACGGCGGTCGCGGCCGGTCCGAGGGCGTGCACGAGGCCGACACCGCCCAGGGCGAGCACGAGCAGGAGGACGCACCAGGCCCGGAGCAGCAGGTGCCCGGTCGTCTCGCGCGCCGGTGCCGTCGGCAGCGCCGACACCGGGTGATTCGTGTGCATCGCCATGGTCTGTTCAGGGTAGCGGTCGGCATCCGTCGCCGTCGGGTGCGCACATTATGCTGACGCCGTGCTGATCGCCATCTCGAACACCCCCCGCGACTACGCCTGGGGGAGCCCGACCCTCATCGCCGACCTGGAGGGGCGCGAGCCCACCGGGGCCCCCGAAGCCGAGGTGTGGTTCGGCGACCACCCGGGATCGCCGGCCGAGGTGCACGACGGCTCCGCCCGCACGCTCGACGCGTGGCTGCCGGCCGTCGCGGCCGAGCAGGGTGTTCCCGCGAAGCTGCCGTACCTGTTGAAGCTCCTCGCCGCGGGAGCTCCCCTCTCGATCCAGGTGCACCCCTCGAAGGAGCAGGCGGTCGAGGGCTTCGCCCGTGAGGAGCGTGCCGGGGTTCCCCGCGATGCGGGGGAGCGCAATTACAAGGACGACAACCACAAGCCCGAGGTGATCGTCGCGCTGAGCGACACCTTCACCGCCCTCGCGGGGCTCCGCGACCTGGAGCGCACGCGTGCCCTCGTCTCGGCCCTGGGTGACGCTCCCGCCGTCGAGACCCTGCGGACCCACCTGGTCGGCGATGACCCGCTGCGCTCCGCGATCGGTTGGCTGCTCGGCGGGGCCGAGCGCGCCGAGATCGAAGAGATCGTGGATGCCGCGGCCTCGGCCGAGGCGCCGGAGTTCGGCGCCGAGCTGGCCCTGACGCGGTCGCTGCACGCGGCGTACCCCGCCGACCCGGGCATCGTGGTGGCCCTGCTGATGAACCTCGTCGAGCTGCGCCGCGGGGAGGCGATCTTCGTCCCCGCCGGCGTCCTGCACGCCTACGTCGCCGGTCTCGGCGTCGAGATCATGGCGGCGAGCGACAACGTGCTGCGCGGGGGCCTGACACCCAAGCACATCGACGTGTTCGAACTGCTCGCCCTGGTCGACTTCCGGCCGGCCGAGCCCCCGTTCCTGCGCCCGGTCGCGACGGGGGAGAACGCCGAGGTCTTCGCGCCCGGGATCGCCGACTTCGCGCTCGGTCGCTTCGAGGTGGGCGCCGCGGGCAGCCTGGAGCTCCGCGGTGTCGCGATCGCCCTCGGCGTGACGGGCGAGACCGTGCTCACGGGCGCCTCGGGGCGGAGCATCACCGTGCTCCCGGGTCAGGCCGCCCTCGTCACGCCCGACGAGTCCCCTCTCGCCGCGGACGGTGGCGGCGAGGTCTTCGTCGCCATGCCCGGTGCGTGAGAGCCGCGACACGCCGGGGACGCGGCTAAAGGTTCACCTCGCCCTTGAGGGTTTACGATCCGCGACTTGACTCAGCGGAATGACACGGGTGTAATTATGACTGCGCGGAACCGCGTCATGGGGGCTTGAACGAGGCGGAGGACGATATGGCGACGTCGCAGTACCGGTCCGGTGTCCCGGAGAATTGGTTCGTCGATCCGGTCGATCTCGGTGTACCCGGCGTCCGCCGCGACATCGACTCCACCGAAGAGAACACACTCGCCTGGCAGACCGATGCGCTCTGCTCGCAGACCGACCCCGAGGCGTTCTTCCCCGAGAAGGGCGGCTCGACGCGAGATGCCAAGCGCATCTGCACGTCGTGCGACGTCAAGTCGGAGTGCCTCGAGTACGCGCTGCAGAACGACGAGCGCTTCGGCATCTGGGGCGGCCTCAGCGAGCGCGAGCGCCGCAAGCTCAAGCGTCGCGCCTGATCCGCGTCATCCGTCCGCTCGAGCGATCCTCGCGCCGACGGCGCGGCGTCCGTGATCGGAGGAGCACGCGCTTAGGCTGATCCGCGTCATGCCCGCCCGTGTTCACGCCATCCTCGTCGTGCGTCCCGAAGGACGCACTCCTGCAGCGAACCATCTGGAGCGCACCCTCTCGGCCCTCGCCGCCCAGACCCGCCCGGTCGACGCCCTCACGATCGTGCTGTGCGGCTCCGACCCCGCGCTGACGCGTCTCGCCGCCTCCTCCGGTGCGGAGGGAGTCATCACGGCCCCGGCCGGCACCTCGTTCGCCGCCGCCACGGCCCTGGCCACCCCACGCCTCACCGGCGATGCGGTCTGGCTGCTCGCGCAGGACACCGCGCCCGACCCCGACGCCCTGGTGCGCCTGGCCGGCGCCCTCGAACTCTCGCCCCCGCTGGTCGTCGCGGCCCCCAAGCTCGTCGCGTGGGACGACCGCGACGCGATCCTCTCGCTGGGCGTGAGCATGAACCGCTACGGCGGCGCCGTCGAGCTCGCGGCCGGCGAACTCGACCAGGGACAGCGCGACGGCGATGCCGACGTGCTCGGCGCCGACGTCCGCGGCCTGCTCGTCCGCCGCGACGCCTGGACAGCCCTCGGCGGTCTCGACCCCGCGCTGGGCGGCGCCGACGAGGGGCTCGATCTGGGCGTGCGCGCGCGTCTCGCGGGCCACCTCGTCTCGCTCGTGCCCGCCGCCCGTGTCGCCGTCGCCGGCGACGGGGTCGCGGCGATGGCCCGCGGTCGCCGCCGCGCGCGGCGCCGCGCCTTCGCGACACGGACCGCGCAACTCCACCGCCGTCTGGTCTACGCGCCCGCTCCGGCGGTGGCGCTGCACTGGCTGTCGTTGCTGCCGCTCGCCCTGTGGCGCACGATCCTGCACCTGGTCTCGAAGGTCCCGTACCGCGTCCTCCCCGAGTGGGGGGCGACGCTGCTCGTCATGGCCCGACCGGCGGCCATCGCCCGGGCCCGTCGTCGCATCCGCTCCTCGCGGGTGGTCGGATGGTCACGACTCGCGCCGCTCCGGGTCTCCCGCTCGGAGATGCGGCTGCGCTGGGAGAGCGACGTCGCCGACCCCGACGCCCCCGTGCGCTCGGAACTGCGCTTCTTCGTCGGCGGGGGAGCATGGGCTGTGCTCGGCGCCCTCGCGGTCTCGGCGGCCCTCTTCGCCCCGTTGCTGGCGTGGCCCGTGCTCGGCGGGGGAGCGCTCGCCCCGCTGCGCCAGAACGTCGCCCAGCTGTGGCAGGACGCCGCGTGGGGAGCGCGCCCCCTCGGCCTGGATGCCATCGGCCCGGCCGACCCGTTCTCGGCTCTCGTCGCCCTGATCGGCACACTGTCGCCCGGTGACCCCTCGCGCGCGTTCGTCGTGCTGTGGGTGCTCGCTCTTCCGCTCGCGGTGCTGGGCGGGTGGTTCGCCGCGAGCCGCGTGACCGAGTCGTCGATGCTGCGCATCGTCGCCGGTGGCGCCTGGGCGCTCGCCCCCACCTTCCTCGCGTCCCTCACCGAGGGGCGCCCGGCCGGTGTGCTCGTCCACCTGCTCCTGCCATGGCTCTTCTACGCCGCGTGCGTGGCGCATCGCTCGTGGGCTCCCGCGGGAGCGGCATCCCTCCTGCTCGTCGCCGTCCTCGCGTGCGCGCCCTCGCTCGCGCCGGCGGTCGTGGTCCTGTGGTCGGCGGCGCTCGTCGTCGTCGCGCTCGTGGCCGGCCGCGGTGTCGCCCGCGTCGTGTGGCTCCTGATCCCCTCGGCGGTCGTCTTCGCCCCCCTCGTGTGGACCCAGGTGCGCGCCGGCAACCCCTGGGGCCTGCTCGCCGACCCCGGCATCGTCTACGCGGGAGCCGAGGCCTCGGCCACGCCGCTCGGCCGCGCGCTGTTGGCGGCCGGGTTCCCCACGTCCGACCCGGGCGGGTGGGCCAGCCTGACCGGGGGACCGGTCTGGTGGGTGGGCCTGCTCGTGGCCCCTCTCGCGGTCCTGGCCGTTCTCGCCGTGCTCACGCCGCGGTGGATAACGGCATCCGCCCTCATCGTCATCGCCGTCGCGGGCCTGGCCACCGCCTTCGCCGCGGTGGGGATCGCCGTGTCGTTCGACCACTCGGAGCCCGTGCCGATCTGGCCGGGAGCGGGTCTCAGCCTCGCGTGGATCGGGCTCGTCGGCGGGGCCGTAGTGGCCCTGGACGCTGGCATCCCCGCGCGCGTTCGCGTGCTCCGACCCGTCGGCGCGCTCCTCGCCCTCGCCGCTCTCGCCGTCTCGGTCGCCCCAGCCCTGACCGCGCAGACCGCCGGCCCCGGCACCGACCGCTCCGTCCTCACGAACGGTCCCGTCTCGACCCTCCCGGCGTTCGTCGCCGCCGAGGGCCGCGGTTCGCTCGACATCGGCACGATCGTCCTCGACCCGCGCTCCGACGGGCTGCGCGTACAGGTGGTGTGGGGCGGGAGCGCCACCCTCTCGGGGCAGAGCACCGTCGAAGCAACGCGCACGACGGCCGACGATCAGGACGTCGAGCTCGCGGCCCTCGCGGCCGACCTGGTCACCCCCTCCGCCGACGACGTCGTGTCGCGGCTCGCCGCGCGCGGGATCTCGTTCGTGCTGCTCGAGTCGGCCCCCGCCGGCGAGGACGACGTGATCCGGGGCACGCGACTCGGAGCGGCCACCTCGCTCGACCAGCGCGACCTGCTCGACCCCGTGGGGGCGACCACACGCGGCGACCTGTGGCGGGTGAACACGGCGATCACGCCGCGTCCCGCGCTCGACGACCACCGTCTGGGCCTCCAGCGACTCGTCGCCGTCGGTTCGCTCGGTGTCGTGCTCGTCGCGCTCCTGCTCGCGGTACCCACCGCGGCCTCGCGTCGGGTCGCCCGCCGGACGCCGCGCATCGTCGGCCCGAACCCGGGAGGATCCCGATGAGCGAGCGTCGTCTCGTCCGTGTCGCCGCCACGAGCGCCCGCGTCTTCGCGGGAGCCGCGGTGGCGACGGCCGCCGTCATCGGCACGGTCGTCGGCATCGCCGCGCCCTGGCCGCAGTACTCCGCGACCCCCGTGCGCGTGCAGGCCACGCCGGCCCCCGGCGACACGCTCCTGGCGTGCGACGGTCCGCTGCTGGCCCTCGGGCGAAGCGCCGACTCCGCGAGCTCGCTGAGCTCGGCGGCCGGCCAGCAGGTGGTCAGCGGTCCCGCCGACTCTGACGCCTCCCCGACCGCGCTGACGGGGGCGACCTCCGACGCCTCGGGCGACGCCGAGGCCCTGCGCGCGGCCCCCCGTGACGGCGCCCCGTCCCCGCTCGCCGCCGCCGGGTCCGCCACGGCCGCCGCGAGCGACCTCGTCGGTTTCGCGGCATCCGCCTGCCGCCCGCCCCTGGCGGAATCGTGGCTCGTCGGGGGCGCGACCACGACGGGCGCCAACGATCTGGTCGTCCTCGCCAATCCCGGAGCCGTCCCCGCGACCGTCCAGCTGTCGGTCTACGGCGCCAAGGGGGTGTCGGATCCGCCCAGCGGTCAGAACCTCGTGGTCCCCGCGGGCGGTCGCCGTGTCGTGCCCCTCGCCGGTCTGCTGCTCGGAGAAGAGAGCCCGGTCGTGCGCGTGGTGTCGTCGGGTGCCCCGGTGCACGCGTCGCTGCAGGCGCAGCTGACGCGTCTGCTGCTGCCGGGCGGGGTGGATCAGGTCGCGCCTCTCGCGCAGGCCGACACGCGACTGGTCATGCCTGGCGTCCAGGTCCCCGCCGCGGACGCCAGCCAGGCGGGCACGGTGCTGCGCCTGCTGTCTCCCGGATCCGACGCCTCGGCGACCGTGACGCTCGTGCCGAACGACCCCTCGGTCAGCGCTCCCGCCCCCACCGACATCCCCCTCACGGCGGGGCTGCCCACCTCGGTGAACCTGTCGGGTGCCGCTGCCGGCGCGTACACGGTCGACGTGTCGGCCACCGCGCCGATCGTCGGGTCGACGTGGTCGACCACCGGTTTCGGTGAGGGCTCCGATTTCGCCTGGTACGTCCCCGCGCCCGCCGTCTCGACGCCCAGCGCGATCGCGGTCGCCTCGGGCGTGGGCGCGAACCTGGTGATCGCCGGCGGCGACACCGACACGACCGTCACCCTCACCCCCGCGGACGGGGGCGCCGCGGTGACCACGGCGGTCGCCGCCGGCGCGAGCGTCGCCGTGCCGGTCGCGGCGGGCGTCTATCGTCTCGAGACGGGGGCGCCCGTGCGCGCGGCCGTCACGTACGCGGGCGCCGGTGCGCTGGCGTCGTACCCCCTGTGGCCGGCGGATGCCGCGGCCTCGGCGCTCACGATCCTGCCGTAGCGTCGCGCCGCCCGGTGCGGGTCAGAAGAAGCGGAAGCGTTCGGGGCCGAGGTCCCACGGGTCGCGGTCGAGGTACTCGGCGGCCGCCCGGAAGACCGCGCCCTCGATCATCATCCGCCGGTGCAGGTCATCGTCGTGATGGGGGTGACCCAGGCGTTCGATCGGCACGCGGTAGAGGATGATGCGCTTCTCTTCGCGCAGGACGGTCCAGCGCGGGATGCCGTCGGCCGCGGCGGGAGGCATGATCCCGATCTCGAACGAGACCTCGCGCAGGTCGGTCCAGGCCGAGCGGAGGAACTCGGCGGCGGCGCCGACCGCGATGTCGAATCTCTCGACGCGGGTGTCGATCGGAGGCAACGGCGGGCGTACGACCGGGCTGCGATTCTCACGGCCGTGACGACCGTGCCGCGAGGGGCGGGCCACGGGTCGCGCTTCGCGGGACCGACGACGCATCATGCGTTCATCCTACGTTCGCCCGCCGACCCGAAGTCATCCGGCGGACGCCGGACGGCCCGCGGGTCGGCGTCGGCGCGTCGGGCGAAGAGGCGGGCCGCGATCGACTCACGGGACGACGACGACCTTGCCGGCGATGCGCCCCGCCATGGCCTCGGCGTGCAGGGCGGGCAGGTCGACGAGGTCGATGCGCCGGTCCACCGCGACGATGAGCTCGCCCGCGTCGACGAGAGCGACGATCGCGGCGAGCCGCGGGGTGTCGGCCCGGACGAAGACGGTCTTGGCGTCGACGCCGCGGCGTTCGTCGCCGGGGGTCGTCATGAACGCCGTGGTGCTGACGACGACCCCGCCGTCGCGCACCAGGCCGACCAGAGCGGCGAAGTCGTCGGGATCGAGAGGGGCGAGGTTCAGCAGCACGTCGACGGGTTCGTCGACGACGTCGAGCAGCGAGGCCCGCGTGCGGTCGACGATCTGGTCGGCCCCCGCCGCACCGACGGCGTCGAGGCTGCGCGGGCTCGCCGTGGCGATGACGTGCGCCCCCGCGCGGTGGGCGAGGCGCACGGCGTGGATGCCGACGGCTCCTCCCGCGCCCACGATCAGCACCCGCTGGCCGACGCGGAGCCCGCCGTCGTCGAACAGCGCCTGCCACGCGGTCAGCGCGACGGAAGGAAGGGCTGCCGCATCGACGAGATCGACGGCGCGGGGAGCCGCCGTGACCGCATCGGCGGGGGCCAGGACGTACTCCGCGGCGCCGCCGTCGGTCTGCATGGGGAGGAACCCGATCACCGCCTGACCCATCTCGACGCCCTCGACGCCGGCACCGACCGCGTCGATGGTGCCCGACACGTCGTAGCCGGGGACATGGGGGAGCTGTACGGGAATCGGGAGGAAGCCGGCGCGCATGCCATTGTCGGCGGCGTTGAACGCGGATGCCGCGACCATAAGTCGCACCTGCCCCGGGCCGGGTGTCGGCAGCTCGACGTCGTCGAGTCGCAAGACGTCGGGTCCGCCCACTTCGTGGAATCGCATGGCCTTCATGGGGGATGTCCTTTCGCGTGTGCTTCGGATTCGAAGCAATACCGGAACGCTAACACTGCTACGAACTCGAAGCAAGATAGGATTCCGGCATGACACGGAACACCGCGGAAGTCACCCGCACGCAGCTCCAGGCGTACTTCGCCTTCACCGAAGTGAGCAGCCTGCTGCGTCACGCGGTCGAGAAGCAGCTCCGCGATGCCGGTGATCTGAGCTACGTGCAGTTCCAGCTGCTGGCGATCCTGGGTGACAGTCCCGACGGGCGCCTGCGCATGACGGACCTCGCCGACCGGGTCGTCTACAGTCGTAGCGGTCTGACCTACCAGGCGCAGGTGCTCGAGGGGTGGGGTCTGGTGACGCGGGCGCCGTCGCCCGACGACGAGCGCAGCGTGGTGGTCGCCCTCACCTCGGCGGGGCGCGACGTGCTCGGCGCCGTCTTCCCCGGCCACATCGATGCGTTGCACCGACTGCTCTTCTCATCGCTCACCGACGCGGACATCGCCGACCTGGCGCGGATCCTGCAGCGCGCCGCCGATCACCTGCGGGCGGATCCGCCGCGATCCGCGGCTCCGCGTCGACGCAAGGCGTGACGAGCGGTCGATCGGCGGACCGTCCATGCCGGTCGCTCGGCGAGCGAAGCGCGGCGCGGCGTCCGCGCGGTGTCGGAGGGGCTGACTAGGCTGACCCGCGATGCGCGACAGACTCTGCTCGAAGGTGGGATGCGCCCGCGAGGCGATGAGCACCCTCACCTACGACTACGGCGACCAGATGGCGGCCCTCGGCCCCCTCGGTCCCTCGGGCGACCCGCACGCGCACGATCTGTGCGCGATCCACGCCGACCGGCTGTCGGTGCCCAAGGGTTGGGTCGTCGTTCGTCACGAGACGCTGCGCACCTGAGCCGCTGAGCGCTCTCGCGAGGGAGCGTCCCTCAGGCGCGCGTCGCTGGGAATAGCCGCTCGCGGCAACGGCTTTCGGCGACTCAGGCTTTCTCGGTGAGGGTCGCTGCCCGCTCGTTCTCGAGCAGCAGCGCGCGGTACTCGCGGTCCCGGCGCACCGCCGACACCGCGCGAACGAGCCCCTCCGGGTCGGACGGGGGCAGCGGCGAGACGAAGGGACGCACGGCCTGGGCGAGCGAGGCGGCCACGCGTACCCGGGCGGCCGGCTCGAGCGCGTCGGCTCCGCGGACGAACTGCGCGACGCGCACGGCCAGTCGATCGGGCAGGCGCGACACGTCGGCGATCGCCGCCCAGGACTCCCAGCCCGGGGGCAGGCCCGGGGCCGGAGCAGGAAGCCGGCGCGTGCGCGTGCGCTCGCTCGCGGTCCCGGCGAGCAGATCGCCCAGACGCTGAGCGCGCGGGGTGAACATGCCGACGACCGCCGCGATCGCGCCGAGCGTGAACCACACCTCGAGCACCCCGGTGAGCGAGCGGATGAGGGCCTGGCGGAACCCCGCGGCCCCGCCGTCGGTACGGACGATGCGGGCGCCCACGGCGAGGCGGCCGAGGCTCCGGCCGCGCGAGAGGGTCTCGACGGTGGTGGGGATCGCGACCGTCACGAGCACCAGCAGCGAGATGACGCCGATCCGGACGGCGGACTCGGGCAGGGTGCCCGCCCCGACCATCGACACCAGCAGCAGTGCGCCGCCGATGAGGAGGACGACCCCGACGAGGAAGTCGATGACGGCGCCGACCGCGCGCAAGAAGAAACCGACGGGCTGGACGTCGAGGGCGACGGCCTCTCCGGTCAGCGTCTCATCGGCGCTCGTGTGGACGAGGGCGACCGCGGGAGCGGGGGTCGACGACGAAGCCATGCGTACAGTTGACCACATGGACCTCGACGCCCTGACGGCCGCCCGGCGCGACGAGTGGGCGCGGCTCGACGAACTGGGCCGCCGCAAGCGCCTGAGCGGCCCCGACGTCGACGAACTCGTCACCCGTTACCGCGCGGCTTCGGCCGACCTGGCCGACATCAAGACCTCGGCCGGACGCACGCCCGAGGGCGACTACGTCTCCATCCTGCTGGCGCGGACGCGCCTGCGTCTCACGGGCGTCCGCGACAACGTCCTGCGGCAGCTCCCGCGCTTCTTCGTGCTGCAGCTTCCGGCGGCGTTGTACCGCGTGCGCTGGAGCACGCTCGCCGTGACCCTGGGCTTCCTCGTGGTGGCGACGCTCGTCGCCCTGTGGATCTCGGGCGACCCCGCGGCCGTGGCGGCGTTGGGGGATAGGAGTCAGCTGCAGAACTACGCCGACGAGCAGTTCGTGAGCTACTACCGCGAGAACCCGAACGCGATCTTCGCCGGGTCGGTCTGGACGAACAACGCCTGGATCGCGGCGCAGTGCGTGCTGTTCGGGGTCACGGGCATCTGGCCGCTCATGGTGATCATGCAGAACGCCGTGGGGGTGGGGACGTCGGCGGCGATCATGTTCTCGTTCGACCGCGGCGACCTGTTCTTCCAGTTCATCCTCCCGCACGGTCTGCTCGAGCTCACGGCGATCTTCGTCGCGGGAGCGGCGGGCCTGCAGATCTTCTGGGCGTGGGTCGCCCCGGGCCGGCGGACGCGGGCGGAGGCGCTCGCGGCGGCGGGTCGGTCGCTCGCGACCGTGGCCGTGGGTCTGGTGTTCGCCCTGGCCCTGTCGGGCCTCGTGGAGGGGTTCGTGACCCCGCGCGAGTGGCCGTGGCAGATCAAGATCACGATCGGCGCTCTGGCCCTCGGGATCTTCCTCTTCTACATGCTGGTCGTGGGTCGTCGTGCGGCGCGCGTGGGCGAGACGGGCGATCTCACCGAGTACGAGGCGGGCACTCCGACGCTGACGGCGGGGTGACGGCATCCGCTCACTCGGGTGAACCAGGTTCGAGGTTCCGTCTGTTTCCCGGCGTGTCATTTTTGATTCACTCAAAAAAAGATACGCTGGTCGTATGCTCGACAGTCGACCGGACGCTCCCGCGGATGCCCTCATCCGCGGGGCGGGTCTGCGGGTGACGGCGACACGCATCGCCGTCCTCGAAGCCCTCCGCGCCCGGCCGCACGCCACCGCCGACGACGTCTTCGACCGGATCGTCGGCTCCCTCCCCGGAACGAGCAAGCAGTCGGTGTACAACGCGCTCGGCGATTTCGCCGACGCGGGACTCGCCCGCCGTATCGAACCCGCCGGCCACGCCGGAACCTTCGAACTGCGCGTGGGCGACAACCACCACCACGTGGTGTGCACCGGGTGCGGCCGCATCGACGACGTGGACTGCGTCGTCGGGTCTGCGCCGTGCCTGCACATGCCGGAGGGAAGCGGCTTTCTCATCGAAACCGCAGAGGTGACGTTCTGGGGCGTGTGCTCCGATTGTCGGGCCAAGTCCGAAGCCGAAAAACCGAGAGGATCCCGATGAGCGACGCTCTGAACGGGTGCCCCGTCTTCCACGATGGTGCCGCCCCCGACGACAACCGACTGCCCGTGGGCGAAGCCCCCGCCGACAGCGAGCCCGCCGGCGCCCTGCCCCACCCCACCCAGGGCTCCGCCAACCGCGTGTGGTGGCCCGAGAGCCTGAACGTCAAGATCCTCGCGAAGAACAACGCCCTGCGCGACCCGCTCGATGAGGGCTTCGACTACAAGGCCGCCTTTGAGGCGCTCGACCTCGACGCCGTCAAGCGCGACCTCAAAGAGGTCATGACGACGTCGCAGGACTGGTGGCCCGCCGACTTTGGTCACTACGGGCCCCTCATGATCCGCATGGCGTGGCACAGCGCCGGTACCTACCGCGTGACCGACGGCCGCGGCGGCTCGGGCGCGGGCATGCAGCGCTTCGCCCCGCTGAACAGCTGGCCCGACAACGTCAACCTCGACAAGGCCCGCCGTCTGCTCTGGCCCGTCAAGAAGAAGTACGGCCAGTCGATCTCGTGGGCCGACCTGATGATCCTCGCCGGCAACGTCGCGCTCGAGGACATGGGTTTCCCCACCTTCGGCTTCGCCGGCGGCCGCACCGACGTGTGGGAGCCCGACGACGACGTGTACTGGGGCCCCGAGACCACGTGGCTCGGCGACGAGCGCTACACGGGCAACCGCGAGCTCGAGAAGCCGCTCGCGGCGGTGCAGATGGGCCTGATCTACGTCAACCCCGAGGGCCCTAACGGCAACCCCGACCCGCAGCTGTCGGCCCACGACATCCGCGAGACGTTCGGTCGCATGGCCATGAACGACGAGGAGACCGTCGCCCTCATCGCCGGTGGTCACACCTTCGGCAAGACGCACGGGGCCGCGAGCGACTCGCACGTCGGCGCCAACCCCGAGGCCGCCGACATCAACGACCAGGGCCTGGGCTGGAAGAACAGCCACGGCACCGGCAAGGGCGACGACACCATCACCAGCGGCCTCGAGGTCACGTGGACCTACCACCCCACCCGCTGGGACAACGAGTTCTTCCACATCCTCTTCGCCTACGAGTGGGAGCTCTTCCAGAGCCCCGCGGGTGCGCACCAGTGGCGTCCCAAGAACGGCGGGGGAGCCGACATGGTCCCCGAGGCGCACTCCGACGGCCGCCGCGAGCCCCGCATGCTCACGAGCGACCTGGCGCTGCGCGTCGACCCGGCGTACGAGAAGATCTCGCGTCGCTTCGCCGAGGACCCGGCCGCTTTCCAGGACGCCTTCGCCCGCGCCTGGTTCAAGCTCACCCACCGTGACATGGGCCCGCGCGAGCGGTACCTCGGCTCCGAGGTGCCCGCCGAGGTGCTCGTCTGGCAGGACCCCGTGCCCGCCGTCGACCACCCGCTGATCGATCAGACGGATGCCGCTGCCCTCAAGCAGCAGATCCTCGACAGCGGTCTGTCGGTGCAGCAGCTGGTCACCACGACGTGGGCCGCCGCCTCGACCTTCCGCGGCAGCGACAAGCGCGGTGGTGTGAACGGTGCGCGCATCCGCCTCGAGCCGCAGAAGAGCTGGACGGTCAACAACCCGGAGCAGCTGGCATCCGTCCTGGAAACCCTCGAGAAAATCAAGGCGGAGTTCGACGCGCAGGGCGAGAAGAAGGTCTCTATCGCCGACCTGCTCGTCCTCGCGGGCAACGCCGGTGTCGAGCAGGCCGCCCTCGCCGGCGGCGTCGAGGTCGAGGTGCCTTTCACCCCCGGCCGCACCGACGCCTCGCAGGAGCAGACCGAGATCGAGTCGTTCCGCTGGCTCGAGCCGATCGCCGACGGCTTCCGCAACTACGCCTCGCGCGAGGCGCGTCTGCCCGCGGAGTTCCTGCTGCTCGACAAGGCCAACCTGCTGACGCTCACGGCTCCCGAGATGACCGTACTGGTCGGCGGCCTGCGCGCGATCGGTGCCAACTGGGACGGCAGCGACTGGGGCGTGTTCACCGACACCCCCGGCGCCCTGACCAACGACGTGTTCGCGAACCTCCTCGACCTCGGCACGACGTGGAAGCCGCTCGACAGCGGCAAGCACGCGTTCGAGGGCACCAAAGACGGCTCGGGCGAGAAGGTCGGCATCGGCACCCGCGTCGACCTGGTGTTCTCGTCGAACTCCGAGCTGCGCGCGCTCGCCGAGGTCTACGCCTCGGACGACGCCAAGGAGAAGTTCGTGCGCGACTTCGTCGCCGCGTGGCGCAAGGTCACCGAGCTCGACCGGTTCGACCTGGTCTGAGCCGCGGCACCCGGAAGGCCCGTCCCCTCGCGGGGGCGGGCCTTTCGCGCGTGTGGAGCGCCGGGGTCGGGGCGGACCATGTCCCACTTCTGGCTGTCTGGGCGGGGGTCAGGCAGCCCTTTTCGGGACATGCTCTGCGAAAAGTGGGACGCGGGGGTCGGCGGAGGGGCCGGATGCCGCGGGGTCAGGCGCGCGCGAGGCGGCGGAGGCCCTCGTCGATCGTCACCGACGGCGTCCACCGCAGGTCGCGGCGGATCTCGGTCTGGTCGAACCAGTGCGCGGTCGACAGCTGCTCGGCGAGGAAGCGGGTCATGGGCGGTTCGTCCTGACCCGGGCGCACGGCCCAGACCCGCTCGATGAGCGAGCCTGCAGCCTTGGCCACTCCCGCGGGCACACTGAAACGCGGGGGAGTCACGCCCGAGGCGCGGCAGATGCCGGCGAGAAGGTCGCCGACCGGCCGCGGTTCGCCGTTGGTCAGCACGTAGGCGCGGCCGCTGACGTCGTCGACGCGGTGCAGGGCGGCGACGATCCCGGATGCCGCGTTGTCGACGAACGTGGAGTCGATGAGCGCCGTGCCGCCGTCGAGCAGGGGCAGGGTGCCCCGGCGCGCGCGGGCGACGACGCGCTCGATGAGTTGGGTGTCGCCCGGGCCCCAGACGAGGTGCGGGCGGATCGCGACGAGGGCCGTCCCCCCGCCGGCGCGGGAGAGCGCGAGCACCTCCGCCTCGGCCTTCGTGCGGGCGTATTCGCCGCGCGCGGCATCCGGATCAGCGGGCTCCGCGCCCACGCCGGCCAGAGCGTGTCCCGCGTGCGCGACCGAGGGCGACGACACGTGCACGACGCGCGTGACGTCCGCCGCCGCGGCGGCGTCGAGCAGGGTGCGGGTGCCGTCGACGTTCACGGCGCGGAACTGCGCGGGGTCACCGGCGAGCGAGACCTTCGCCGCGAGATGGACGATCCCGTCGATGCCTTCGAGGGCGGATGCCACGGCATCCGGGTCCGTGACCGATCCGAGCCGGTCGTCGGCGCCGTCGACGCCCGAGGGGCGGCGCTGCAGGGTCCGCACCTCGTGCCCCGCGTCGTGGAGAGCGCGAACGACGGCGCGGCCGAGGAAGCCGGACGACCCGGTGGCGAGGACCTTCACGGCGCCGTCGGTTTCTCTCCGGCCAACACGCGCTCCGCCCACCGGGCCAGGCGCGACCGGTCGATCTTCGAGTTGTGGCGGATGTCGGTCGGGAGCGTCGGGACCACGAGCACGGCCGCGAGACGCTGCGACGTCGCCGCGCGGACCCTCTCGGTCAGATCGGGGGATGCCAGACCGGGGCGCCGCACGCCGGCTTCGACGACCGTCACGACGACCTGTCGGCCCACCGGTCCCACGCCCACGGCCGCGGCGCGTTCGACGGCGGGAACCGACTCGACGTCCTGCTCGATCCCGACGGGAGTGACGGGGCCGTCGGCGGTGGTGATCACGTGGGGGAGGCGCCCCTCGATCCAGAGGCGGCCGTCGACGTCGAGGTGACCGACGTCGCCCGTGCGGTGCCAGCGTTCGGGAAGCCCGCGCCGGGCCTCGCGGTCGGTGAGGTACAGCCGGAAGTAGCCGCGCTTGAGGTGGGGCGCCGAGATGACGACCTCGCCGGTGACCCCGGCGTCCGTCCGGGGTTCGCCCGCGGCGCGACCCTCGGCGTCGAGGGCCGAGATGCGCACCTGGCCGGTGCCGAGCGGGCGGCCGACGCAGACCCCGCGGTCGCCGCGCGCCTGTTCGATCTCGGGCAGGGTCACGTCGGCGACGAGCAGGCACTCGGTCATGCCGTAGGGGGTGTGGGCCACGGCGTTCGGCATGAGCTCTTGCGCGCGGCGCAGCAGATCGACGCTCACGGGGGCACCGGTCGAGAGGAACGTCTCGACCTTCTCGAGGGCCGCGCGGTCGTCGCGGGTCAGGTCGGACGCCGTCGCGACGACGTTCGAGACCGCCGCCGGCGACAGGAACACGATCCGCGCGTCGGACGCCCGGACGGCGGCGGCGACGGCGACCGCGGTCAGGGTGCGCGGGGCGGACACGTCCATGTCGGGCGTCGCTGAGCGCGTGCCGAGCGCCGGTCCGAGCAGGGCGAAGGGGGCGAAGCCGGTGACCAGGCCCGTTTCGGCAGTGACGCCGAAGTGCGCGGCGAGGGTGTCGCGCAACGCGGTCAGCTGCGCGTGCGTATAGACGACGCCCTTCGCCGGTCCCGTCGAACCCGAGGTGAAGAGCACCGCGGCGTCGGCGTCGGGGCCCGGGGCAGCGGGCACGGCGCGGCCCCGACCGGCGCGGGCCAGGTCGGACAGGCTCGCTTCGACACCGAGCGCGCGGGAGGTGACGGCGGGAAGGGCGGCGGCCGAGATCCGACGCCCCGGCCAGCCGAGGGCGCGAGCGGCGGCCAGACCGGCGACCTCGCCGATGACGACGTCGGGGACGGCACCGCGCACGGCGCGCGACAGACCCCGGATGCCGAGACCCCGGTCGGCCACGACGACCACGGCCCCGATGCGCAGGCACGCGTACAGGGCGGCGGTGAGGGTCGGGCCGGGCTGCACGAGCAGCGAGACACGGTCGCCCGCGCGCACGCCGAAGGCGTCGAGTCCCGCGGCGAGCTCGTCGACGCGGACGGACAGCCGGCGCCAGCTCACGCGCAGCGGTGCCCCGTCGGTCTCGGTGGTCATGTCGATGACGGCGGTGCCGTCGTCATCGCGCCGGGCGTCGAGAGAGTCCCACAGGTGGCCGGAGGGTGCGGCGGCGGCCTCGGGGGCGGGAACGGCGGCGGCGCGCTTCGCGGCGGCGGAGCGACGCGAACGGGTCGCGGGGGCGACGGCATCCACGACCTTCTCGTCGAGCCAGTCGAGCACGACGTCGGCATAGGGGCGCTCCTCGGCGACCAGGTGGCCGGCCCCCTCGAAACGGTGCACGTCCGCGTGCGGCAGGCGGTTGGTGAGGTCGTCGAGATGGTCCTCGCCGAACACCGGGTCCTTCGGGCCGCGCAGCAGCAGTGCGGGCACCTCGAGCTCGCGCAGACCCGCCGACATGCGGTGCAGCGCGGGCGTGCTCTCATGCTCGGGGGTCGCGGGGATGTCGGCGACGAAGCCGCCGATCCCGCGGCGACGCGCGACGGTGGCGTACGGCGCCCGGAACGCGGCCTTGACCGCCGGATCGAGCTCGGCCAGCGCCAAGGTGGTGTCGAGGAACGCCGTCGTGCCCGTCGTGCCGGCGGCGAGCATGCCGCGAGCCGTGGCCACGCGCAACGCGAACGGCAGCGACGCCCCCTCGGGATGGTGCACGGCGGTGTTCAAGGCGATCACCGCGGCGAGACGATCGCGATGCTCCACGGCCCAGCCGAGCGAGACCGGCCCGCCCCAGTCGTGACCGATGGTCACGATCGGACCCCGGATGCCGAGACCCTCGACGAGAGCGTCGAGGTCGGCGATGCGCTGGGCCAGGGTGCGCCGCAGCGACGATCGCTCCGAGAAGCCCATCTCGAGTTGGTCGACGGCCACCACGCGCCACACGGCCGCTCCGGCTTCGGCGCGCGCGAGGGAGGCGTTCACGAGGGCTCGCCACAGGTACGACCACGTGGGATTGCCGTGCACGGCGACGATCGTGCCGATCGGCTCGAGGCCGCGCTCGGCGAGGGCGTCGCCCGTGTCGAGGAGGTGCCACAGGCGTGTGGCGCCGGCATCGGCGAGGACGCCGTCGACACTCACGAGGCGCGACAGGGCCGGGTCGAGCCCGGGCAGACCCGCGGGGGGAAGCGTGGCCTGGGGTCCTGTGACGCGCGCGAAGCTCACCAGGCCAGCTCCAGCATGCCGGTGTTCAGGCCGGAGCCCACTCCCATCAGGAGGACGCGATCACCTCGGCGCAGCGTCTTCTGCTCGGCGGCGAGCGTGATCGGGATCGAGGCCGGGCCGACATTGCCGAGGGTGGGGTAGGTCACGGGGACGCGCTCGCGATCGAGCTTGGCGGCGCGGACGATGGCCGAGGTGTGCACGGAGGACACCTGGTGCGTGATGTAGCGGTCCATGCCGGTCCACGAGAACTCGCCCTTCGCCTCTTTCCAGGCGGAGACGACGAGGTCGAGCCCGCCCTTCAGCAGGGCCTTGGCGTCGGTGAACATGCCGTCGACGCTGCCGACGCAGAGGTCGTAGAACTGCGTCGCGGCGCGCGTGACGCCGCCCACGATGCGGTGGCCCTCGGGGTGGTCGCTCGCGCGGCCGAGGACGGCGGCGGCGGCTCCCGAGCCGAGGGTCAGGGAGGCGAACTCCTGCATGAAGGCGTCGCGGTCGAGATCCTCGCGGACGAGACGATTGATCGTGTTGACCTGGATCTCGTCGGCATCCTCACCGTTGACGATGAGGGCGTACTTGACCTGACCCGACTGGATCATGCCGGCGGCCAGGCTCATGCCGTTGATGAAACCGAGGCACGCGTTCGCGACGTCGAAGTTGATCGCCGAGCTCGGCAGGCCCAGGCCGTGGTGCAGGCGCACGGCCACCGAGGGCTCGAGGTGCTTGCGCGTCACCGAGGTGTTGATGATCAGCCCGATCTCGCTCGGGTCGACGCCCGCCTCGGCGAGGGCCTGCTTGCCGGCGGCGATCGTCGCCTCGTCGGAGGACTCGCCCTCCGCCCAGTTGCGGCGCTCGTTGACGCCCGCCACGCGACGCAGGAGTCCCGGCTTGAGCTTCAGGCGCTGCAGCGCCGGGGCGAGACGGTCTTCGATGTCGTCCGACGTCGTGACGCGGCTGGGCAAGACGCTCGCCACCGAAACGAGGGCCACATCGTCGAAGTGCGTGGTGGCGTTACCTGGCAAGAGATCTCCCGCATCCTGTGCGTAGACGGCGCAGCCGGGCGCGGAGGGAACGCATCGACGGCTGGAAGGGTACCCCCCAGGATAAGCCGCGAGATATGTCGCAGGCTGCATGGGGGGTGGGTGTGCTACAGCCGACCGGCGGCTTTCAGCGCCAGGTAACGGTCGGCGACGAGGGGCGGCAGGTCGTCGGCAGATGCCGAGACGGCGTCGCCCCCGGCGCGCACGATGGCCGCGGCGACCCGCTCGGCGTCGTGACGTGCCCGCTCGATCGCGGCGGCGGCGTAGACGTCCGACGCGTCGCGGTGCACCGGGGTGTCTCCGGGGCCGTCGGTGGCGGTCGCCACCAGCAGGCGCGAGCGCGAGGCGACCGCGGGGAGCGAGGCGAGGAAGGCCCGCGCGGCGTCGGGGTCGTCGGCCGCCGTCAGCAGGACGACCAGCGCCGGGCGCACGGTGAACCCGCGGACGTGGGCGAAGGCGGCATCCCAGTCGGTGTCGATGAGCTGCGGGTCGACCGGGGCCATGGCATCCACCAGGGCGGGAAGCAGCTGGGTCCCGTCGACGCGGGTGACGCGCGCCCGGGGCAGGCGGTCGAACATCAGCAGGTGCACGTGGTCGCCCGCGCGCGTCGCCAGCACCGATAGGAGCAGGGCCGCTTCCATCGCGGCGTCGAGGCGCACCCCGTCGCCCACGCGCGCTGCCGCCGTCCGACCCGTGTCGATGACGATCACGACGTGTCTGTCGCGCTCGGGCCGCCAGGTGCGGAGCATCGTGGTCCCCGCGCGGGCGGTGGCGCGCCAGTCGATCGAGCGCACGTCGTCTCCGCGCACGTACTCGCGCAGGCTGTCGAACTCGGTGCCCTGCCCGCGCACCTGCAGGCTCGTGTTGCCGTCGAGTTCGCGGAGCCGGGCGAGACGAGACGGCAGATGCCGCCGCGAGGTGAACGGCGGCAGCACGCGGATCCGGGCGGGGGCGTCGACACGCCCCTGCCGGCCGGCCAGCCCCAGGGGGCCCAGGGCGCGCACCACCACGAAGGCGCTGCGCAGCTCTCCCCGACGGCGGGGGAGCAGCGGCAGGGGGGCGGCACGCCGCTCGCCCGGGGGAACCGTGAAGCGCTGGCGCTCGTCGGGGGCCCCGGCCGTCGGCTGCCACGCGTCGCGCACGCGCGCGCGCAGCAAGCGGGTACCGAGGTTGCGGACCCTCAGCTCGCCGGCCACGGGTTCATCGCGCAGCGCCCGCTCGGGGTGCGTGCGCGTGATCTCGACGCGACGCGGATCGGCCGCGAGCGTCGTGTCGACGACCGCCAGCACGACGCACAGCAGGACCCATCCGCCGGCGACCGCCCACGCCGGAACCCCCGCCGTGCTCAACAGCACGAGGGGGACGACGCCGAGGGCGACGAGCAGGGCGAGACGGCCGGTGACGAACATCAGATGGGAACGCGGGTCTGCTGCAGGACCGAGGTGAGGATGGCATCCACCGAGACGCCCTCGATCTCGGCCTCGGGGCGCAGGCGGATCCGGTGGCGCCACACGGGTACGAGCATCGTCTGCACGTGGTCGGGTGTGATCGCGGGGTAGCCGCTCAGCCAGGCCCAGGCCTTGGCCGCGGCCAGCAGACCCGTGGAGGCGCGGGGGCTCACCCCCACCAGCACCGAGGGGCTCTGGCGGGTCGCGCGGGCGAGGTCGACGACGTAGCCGAGCAGGTCGTCGTCGACGGCGACGGATGCCGCGGCACGCTGGGCCGCGAGGATCTGCGGCGCCGTGACGACCGGCGCGACACCGGCGTCGTCGAGGCGGCGCGGGTCGAAGCCGGAGGCGTGCCGCCGCAGCACGTCGACCTCGGCGTCGCGACCGGGCAGATCGACGACGAGCTTGAGGAGGAAGCGGTCGAGCTGCGCCTCGGGCAGGGTGTAGGTGCCCTCGTGCTCGATGGGGTTCTGCGTCGCGGCGACGAGGAAGGGATCGGGGAGTGCGCGGCTCTCGCCGTCGGACGACACCTGTCGTTCTTCCATGGCCTCGAGCAGCGCCGCCTGCGTCTTCGGGGGCGTGCGGTTGATCTCGTCGGCGAGCAGCACGTGGGTGAAGACCGGACCGGGGCGGAACTCGAAGTTCCCCGCGCGGGCGTCGTACACGAGCGACCCGGTGACGTCGCCGGGCATGAGGTCGGGCGTGAACTGCACCCGGCGCGTGTCGAGGCCGAGGGCGCGGCTGAAGGAGCGCACGAGAAGGGTCTTGGCCACGCCGGGGACGCCCTCGAGGAGCACGTGCCCCCGGGAGAGGAGGGCGATGAGCAGGCCCGTGATGGTTCCGTCCTGTCCGACGACGGCTTTGCCGACCTCGAGGCGGACGCGGTGCATCGCGTCGCGCAGCTCCGCGTGGTCGTCGCCGCGCGCGACGGGGGCCGCGGCTGCGGGGGTCTCGGGGCTGTCGGTCATCGGGTGGTCCCTTCGGTTCGGACGGCGGCGCGCACGCTCTCTTCGAGGTCGCGGAGGCGATCGGCCGCCGCGACGAGTTCGCGGTCGGTGCGGGGGGTGTCGTCGACGAGGATGCCGCGCACCTGGGCGCGGTCCGCGCCGAGGCGTTGCGCCACGGCGTCGGCGACGTCGTTCGGCGAGGTGCGTGCTGTCAGGCCGAGCAGTCGTCCCAGGCGGGAGCGGGCGGCGCGTCGCAGCTCGTCGAGCGCGTGCGCGGCGTCCTTGGACGAGGCGTACAGACGAGCGCGACCCTCGGTGGTCTCGGTGGCGCGGACGGTGACGGGAAGGCGCTCGGCGACGAGGGGCCCGAAGCGACGGCCGCGCCAGATCGCGGCCGCGACGGCCGCGGTCAGCAGCAACAGCAGGGCGGGCGTCACCCAGTCGGGGGTGAGGTCGCCGAGGGTGGGGGCGGTGGTCCCCTGATCCGCGTCGGAGAGCGAGGGGACGTACCAGACCACGGAGTCGGTCTGCCCGAGCACGCCGAGGGTGAGAGCGGCGTTGCCGTCGAGGGGGAGTGCGGTGTTGGTCAGCACCGAGAGGCCGTCGAGGGCCGTCACCGTCGTGCCGTCGGCCGCGACGGAGCGGAGGAGTCCGAACTCGCCGTCGACGGGATAGCACCCGTCGACGCCGTCGCCGGGACGCAGGAGCTCGCCGACGCGGGCGGTTCCGGCGTTCACCGCGGCGGGGACGGCGCACTCGGGACTCGTGGCCAGGTCGGCGGAGAAGCCCCCGAGCGCCGAACCGTCGAGGAGGACGTCGAGAGCGCGGGAGCGGGGCTCGACGAGGACCACGTGCGCGGCGCGTCCGGCCAGATCGCGCAGGCCCTCGTCGGACAGCATCGGCGCGTCCCGCATGACGAGGGTGGCCCCGCCGCCCGCGAGGGCGCGCTCGGCGGCGGACCGGTCACGGGCGACGGTGACCGTGACCCCCTGCTGTTCGAGGATGCGCACGGCCGCGCGGCTGCCTTCGGGCCCCGCCGACTCGGGATCGAGGATCGCGCGCTGCGTGTATCCGCCGAAGACGAGGGTGCCGCCGACGAGGGCCACGACGAGGAGCCCGACGACGAGTGCGACCCACCCGAGCGCGGCTTTGCGCCGGGAGCGCACGGGAGCGGCGGTTGCCGTCGGCGCGCTCATCGGGGTGCCACCGGCAGAGCGCGGGCGCGCACCGCCGCGTCGTCGAGATCGGCCACCGCGCGGTAGCGCTCGGCGGTGCCGGGGCGGCGGAGGTATCGGACGTCGTCGAAGGTCGTCGCCGCCGGATCGAGCAGGGGGACGAGCGAGGGCAGAGCGGCGGCCGTCTCGCGGGCGAATGCGCGCACGGTGGCACCCGGCGGAGGGTCGACGAGCCCGCGTTCGGTGAGGCCGCGGGCGACGGCCCGGAAGCGCAGCACGATCGCTTCGTCCCACTCGCCCCTGCCGGCGGCAGCGGCGGCGTCGGCGCGGAGTTCGTCGGCCGAGCGCGCATCGTCGTCGTCGAACAGCGCGCGAGCCGCCTCGGTGGCGCGCGTCGACAGCCGCGGGCGGCCCCAGATCAGGATGCCGACGATGATCGCGGCGACCACGATGACGCCCAGCACGATCAGGGCCGACGGTCCCCATCCGCCGGTTTCAGGGACGCGCAGGAGGTCTTCGAGGAACCGCCCGACCGCCTGCGAGATGCGGTCGATGAACGTGGGCTCGGCGGCCTGGTAGGTGGGATCGCGCAGTTCCTGCTCGGCCCATTCGCGGGCCTGGTCGGGGTCGGGGAGCAGCGGGAACGCCGCCGCCAGCGCGGTGAGGATCACGCGTCTTCGCTCGACCCGGGGGCGGCCCACGTCGTTCGCGAGCGGTCCGCTGCGGGCGGCGAGGGCTCGGTCGTCGCGCCGGGCGCCGGTACCTGCGGGACCGGCGGGCCCTGCGGCGGCCCATACCCCGGCGGGGTGGCGGGCCCCTGCGGAGCCGGCGGCCCCTGCGGCGGTGCGTACCCCTGCGGCGCTGCGTACCCCTGCAGGGCGGGAGCGTAACCACCGGCCGACGGCGGGCCGTATCCGGCGGGTGCGGCGTAACCCGCGGCGCCCACGGGCGGCGCGTAGCCCGCGAACGCGGGGGCGGCGCCGAACGGCACGGGGGCGGGGCGCTCGACGACGCGACCGACCCCCACGAGGTAGGGGTCGTTCAGGTCGCTCGCACCGGCGTCGCGGGCCTCGACGTACGACTGAAGGTCGTGATCGAGCGCCTCGACGCGCATGCGGGCGTCGACGTAGACGAGGACGGCGGAGGTCGACTGCACCACGAGGGCGATGCACTGGACGAGGAGGATGCCGAACTGCCCGACGACCTGCAGGGCGATGAACCCGATGACGGTGCTGACGTCGCTGTCTCCGGTGGGGGCGATGATGGCCGGCACCAACCCGCTCACGAGGCTGAGGGGGATCGAGATGATCTGGGCGACGAGGCCGAACGCCATCGAGATCACGATGATGACGCCGAGCGTCGACCAGAAGCGCCCCCGGGTCAGCTGCCACGACCGGGCGATCGCCCGGAACACGGGGGCCTGCTCGAGGATGATGACCGAGGGGACGAGGAACAGCTTCGGGGTCAGCCACAGGTAGAGCGGGATGAGCGCGAGGAAGAACAGCACGCCGACGAGCGCTCCGACCCAGGTCGCGGCGATCACCAGCAACGTCACGATCCCGGCGAGCACGCCGACCACGATCACGACGACGCCGATCGTGAGCGCGCTGTAGCCGATCAGCCGCCAGAACACCGGGCGGACACGGCCCCAGACGGCCCGCAGGGTCGGCTTCTCGGAGACCACCGCGTGGGCGACCTCGGCGACGACGACGCCCTGGACGACGACGCCGAGCGCTCCCGACAGCACCCCCAGCACGAGAGCGGTGATACCGGTCAGCGCGACCGAGCCCGCGGTGATCGCGTCGAACTCGTCGCTGCCCGGGGCGACGGTGTCGAGTCGCGAGAAGCTCGCGATCGCCACCCCGCCGATCGCGACCGTCACGAGGATGTACGCCACGGCCTGCACGACGAGCGCGAACCCCAGCAGCACCTTGGGGTTGTGCCGCAGAGCGACGAACGAGCGGGCCAGGATCGTGCCGAACCCGTAGGGGTGCAGCGGGACGATGCCCGGTCGTGATGCCGGTGTCCAAGCCGGGTACGCGGTCATGTGGGGCCCCTCCTCGTCACATGGCGGTGCCCTCATCGTGTCACACACCCCCGACACGCACCCCTGTCGTCCAGGCAGGTCGACTACTCTCGATACGACGCGCCCTCACCCGGGGCGCTCTACCCGTCCCCGAGCGGGTTCGAGACGGAAGACCTGCACCCGAATGACTTCACGGATCCTGGTGGTCGACGACGACACCGCGCTGGCCGAGATGATCGGCATCGTGCTGCGCACCGAGGGATTCGACACGGTGTTCTGCGCGGACGGCGCCCAGGCCGTCGACGCCTGGCGCACCGAGCGTCCCGACCTCATCCTGCTCGACCTCATGCTCCCGGGCGTCGACGGCATCGAGATCTGCACGCGCGTGCGGGCCGAGTCCGGCGTCCCGATCATCATGTTGACGGCGCGCACCGACACGGCCGACGTGGTCAAGGGCCTCGAGTCGGGTGCGGACGACTACATCATGAAGCCCTTCAACCCGAAGGAGCTGGTCGCGCGCATCCGCACGCGTCTGCGTCCCGTGCAGGCCCCCGTCGACGAGACGCTGCGCATCGGCGACCTGGTCGTCGACGTCGCCGCGCACGAGGTCCGCCGCGGCGACGTCCCGATCGCCCTGACCCCCCTCGAGTTCGAGCTCCTCGTCGCCCTGGCCGAGAAGCCGCAGCAGGTGTTCTCCCGCGAGATGCTGCTCGAGCAGGTGTGGGGCTACCACTACAAGGCCGACACGCGCCTGGTCAACGTGCACGTCCAGCGACTGCGCGCCAAGATCGAGGCCGACCCCGACAACCCGCGCATCGTGACGACCGTGCGCGGCGTGGGCTACCGCGCCGGCGCGGTGGCCTGAACCCCTCATGACGGGGGCGGTGCGCACCCTCCCGCGGCCACGGGTGCGGGGATGGCGGGATTGGCGCGTGGTGCGCGACCGCCTCGCCACCCTGTGGCGCCGCTCGCTGCGGTTCCGCACCATCGTGCTGACGGTGACGCTCACGGCGGCGACCATCCTCGTGACCTGCGTCGCGATGGCGCTCGTCATCCAGAACGAGCTGTTCACGGCCCGCAAGGACCAGGTGCTCCTCGAGGCCCAGCGCGCCACCGCAGCGGCCCAGGCCACCCTCGACGCCGCCGTCGACTCGACCGATCCCGCCGCCGCGCAGACGTTGATGAACGGCATCGCGACGCGCCTGTCGCAGCAGTCGTCGAGTGATCTCATCGCGCTGTACCGCATCGGCCCGCCGTCGCCCCTGGCCCCGCAGCCCTTCATCTCCCCGGCTTTCGAGTCGAGCATGGTCACCGATGCCCTGCGCACGCAGGTGCAGTCGAGTCCCGATCTGCAGTGGTGGCAATCGGTGGCGCTGCCCGCCGACGACGGCCGTGAGGTTCCCGGCATCCTGGTCGGTCATCAACTGCGTTTCCCCGCCGAGGACGGGGTCGATTCCTACGAGCTGTACATGGGATACGACCTCACCAGCGCCTCGCAGACCCTCGCGTTCGTCCAGGTGCTGCTGTGGGTGGTCGGGCTCGTCCTGGTCCTGCTGATCGGTGCGATCGCGTGGTTCGTCCTCCGATCGGTGACGACCCCGATCGCGGATGCCGCCGAGACCAGTGCCAAGCTCGCCGCGGGTGACCTCGGCGTGCGCCTGCCGGTGCGCGGCGAGGACGAGCTGGCGACCCTGAACCGTTCGTTCAACGCGATGGCCGACAGCATCGAGTCGCAGATCAAGGAGCTGGCCGATCTCTCGCTCGTGCAGCAGCGCTTCGTCTCGGACGTCTCCCACGAGCTGCGGACGCCCCTGACCACGATCAAGCTCGCCGCGGACATGATCAACGACCAGCGCGAGGAGTTCGACCCCGCCACCGGCCGCGCGGCCGAGCTCCTCCACGCGCAGGTGCAGCGCTTCGAGGTGCTTCTCACCGACCTGCTCGAGATCAGCCGGTACGACGCCGGGTCCGTGCAGCTCGAGCTCGAGCCGACGAGCCTGGCCCACCTCGCCGAGGACGTCATCCTCTCGATGGAGCAGCTCGCCGAGGGGCACGGTTCGGACGTGCGTCTGGTCGCGCCGGGCGGGTACACCCCGGTCGACATGGACGCCCGGCGCGTGCGCCGGATCGTGCGCAACCTTCTCGGCAACGCCATCGAGCACGGGGAGGGACGCCCGATCGTGGTGTCGGTCGACAGTGATCGGGATGCCGTGGCCCTCGGCGTCCGCGACTTCGGTCTGGGCATGCAGCCCGACGACGTCGAGCGCGTCTTCGACCGCTTCTGGCGCGCCGACCCCTCGCGCGTGCGCACCATCGGCGGCACGGGCCTCGGCCTGTCGATCGCGCTCGGCGACGCCAAGCTGCACGGGGGGACCCTGTCGGTCTGGTCGGAGCCGGGACGCGGCTCGAACTTCGTGCTCACGCTCCCGCGGGCCGGCGAGCCGGTCAGCAGCTCGCCCCTGCCGCTCGTCCCCGACGACGAGCAGGGTGGGGCCCTGGAGGCCCTCGGGCTCACACAGCCCATCTCCACCCGTCCGGGAGTGAGGAAGACGACATGAGACGCGCTATCGCCTTCGTCGGCCTCGCCCTCGTCCTCGTGCTCACCGCCTGCACGGGCCTGCCGACCTCCGGGTACGTCAACCCCGGTCGCGGCCCGCAGGTCGACGACACGCAGGCCTTCGCGTTCGTCCCCGACGGGCCGCAGGACGACGCGTCTCCCGCCGAGATCGTGGAGGGGTTCCTCCGCGCCGGCTCCGGTCCCGCCGACGACTGGGCCACGGCGAAGCTGTTCCTGGCGTCCGGGACGCAGTGGGATCCGCGAGCGCGCGTCACGATCGACCGTCTGGCCGATCGCCGCGCCACTGCGAACGCCGACGGCACCGGGGTGACGGTCTCGCTCACGACGATGGCGGGAGTGGATGCCAACGGCGCCTACGCTCCGACCGCCTCAGGGACCGCGGAGACGCTGTCGTTCACCCTCGCGCGCGTCGACGATCAGTGGCGCATCACCTCGGCGCCCGACGGGGTCGTGCTGTACGAGGAGGTGTTCCCGACCGTCTACCAGTCGGCATCCATCGCGTACTTCGATCCCACGTGGAGTTTCATCGTCCCCGACGTCCGCTGGTTCCCGCGGGCTCTGGTGGCCAGCCGGGTGGCGACGGCCCTGGTCGACGGTCAGCCGAGTGCGTGGCTCGCGGGGGCGGTCAAGACGGCGTTCCCCGACGAGCTCTCCCTGGTGGGGCGGTCGGTGACGCTCTCGTCGAGCGGGGTCGCCCAGGTGCAGCTGCCGCGGGCCGCTCTGAGCCTCGACCGGACGACGCTGGACCGCATGCAGACCCAGCTGTCGAAGAGTCTCGTCACGGCGGGGATCAGCGACGTCCAGATGACGGTCGAGGGCACTCCCGTCCCCGCGTCCGAGGTGTCGGTCCGCGTCACGCGCGTCGACCCCTCTCCGGCCGTGCTCACGACGGCGGGGGCGTTCGGCGCGCTCGCCGGCGACACGGTCGAGTCGCTCGGCGGGCTCTCCGACGCGATCGAGTCGCTCTCGCCGGCCTCGGTGGAACTCGAGGCCGATCGGAGCCTGGCGGCCGTCCGCACGCAGCAGGGCACCGTCGCGAGCGCGCTCGCCGACGGGCGCACCTTCCTCCTCGACGAGCGCTCGGGGCTCATCGCGCCCACGATCGATGCCGAGGGGGCGATCTGGAGCGTGCCGAGCGCCGCTCCGACGCAGCTGCGGGTCATCACGGCCGAGGGCGTTCCGCGCAACGTGGGCAACGCGTGGCCCGATGCCTCCGAAATCAGTGCGATGCAGATCTCGCGCGACGGCACACGGGTCGCGGCGATCGTGACGGTCTCGGGTACGCGCGAGGTGTGGGTGGCCGGCATCCAGCGCGAGGGCGGCGAGGTGGATCTCGGGGTTCCGCACGTGCTGTCGTTCGCGCAGCAGGGGGCGTTCGATCTGGCGTGGCTCGACGACACCACGGTCGGAGTTCTGGCCGATGTCGACGGCGCCAGCCGTCTGCGCGAGCTCAATGTGGGGGGCCGGGGCACCGAGGCCGCGGCACCGGACGGCGCGACGACTCTCGCCGCCGGCAGCACGAGCGTCCGCGTCCTCGACGACACCGGTCGCCTCTACAGCCGTCGCGGCAGCTCGTGGACCCTGGTGGCGACCGGCATCCGCGTGCTCGCGGCCCAGCAGGGCACGACCTCCTGACCCTTCTCCCCAGCGCGCTCGTCCGGGCAGTTCCGCCCCGATGGGGCGGCGGGGCGGGCGGAGCCCTCGCGCCGCGGAGCAGGCTGAGCGCATGTCACTGTCCGCCGCCCTGACCTCGTCGTTCCGAGATGCCCTGACGTTCTGGCTCCCCGTCGCGTGCGCCGGGTGCGGTGTCGTCGACACCGATCTCTGTGCCGGATGCCGTGACGCCCTGGCCCCGAGCCCGATCCGCCGCGCCATCGGATCGGGGATGACGGTCACGAGCGCGCTCGCGTTCGACGGGGTCGCGGCCCGCGTCATCCGTTCGCTCAAAGAGGAGGGGCGGACCGGCCTCGCGCGCGACCTGGCCCCGGCGCTCGATGCCGTGCTGCGTCTCACGGTGCCCACCGACGCGCGCGTGACGACCGTGCCGGGGACGCGTGCGGCCTTCCGGCGACGGGGCTTCCGCCCCCTCGACATCCTGCTGCGGCGGGCGGGGTGGACGCACGAGCGACTGCTGCGGGTGGCCCGCGCGACCGATGACCAGCGGGGACTCGGTCGCAGCGCTCGCCGCGAGAACGTCGGGGGAGCCTTCGCCGCCCGACCGGTGCCGGGCGGGGTCGTCGTGGTCGTCGACGATGTCGTGACCACCGGATCGACGCTGTCCGAGGCGGCACGCGCCCTGCGCGCGGCGGGGGCGGACGAGGTGATCGCCGTGGCGCTGGCGCACACGCCGCGTCGCAGGAACATCGAAGGTGAATCCCGGGTGATTGAGACGTGACACGGGGGTGGCGGGCTACTAGCGTAAGGATGACTGAAGGCGACGGATGTTCCGCCCTTAGACCGGGCGGAACCCGGAACAAGGAGGTCACAGATGGACACCAACATCGTCGGCGTGGGAGTCGGTATCACCGATCGTTTCCGCTCGGTGGTCGAAGAGAAGGTCAGTCGCATCGAGCACCTGGCGCCGCGCGCTCAAGCGCTCGAGGTCAAGGTGACCCACCGCTCCTATCGCAACGGTCGTCTCGAAGACGACACCGTCGAGCTCACGCTCGACGGCAAGGGCCCGGTCGTTCGCGCGGAGGCGACCGACACCGACAAGTTCGCGGCCCTCGACCTCGCGGTCGACAAGATCTCCGAGCAGGTGCGCCGCGCGAAGGACAAGCGCATCGACGCGCGAAACCACCCCCGGGGCGCGAAGTTCGAGAAGGGCACGGGAGAGCTCGCCGGCATCGACGTCGAGCCCGCCTCCGTCGAGGTGCTGCGTGCCGTCGCGACCGGCTCGGTGCCCGTGCAAGAGACCGGTGCCGACGACGAGGACTACTCGCCCGTGGTCATCCGACAGAAGGAGTTCGGCGCCGAGTGGATGACGGTCGAAGACGCCGTCGACCGCATGGAACTCGTCGGCCACGACTTCTTCCTCTTCATCGACGCCCGCACCGATCACCCGAGCGTCGTCTACCGCCGCAAGGGCTGGGACTACGGTGTGATCGCGCTGGCGACCCAGGCCGCCCCGGCCGTCGGGGTCGCATCCTGACCTGAGAACGACACGACGCCCCCGGTCCTCGGACCGGGGGCGTCGTCGTGCGGGGCGAGCCGTGGAAGGCAGGCTCAGCCGTCGAAGATGTCGCCCAGCAGCGAGCCGATGACGAGGCCGCCGAGCATGCCGCCGACCATGTTGCCGCCGCCCATTCCGCCCCCGCGGCCGTACCCGCCGCCGCGGTTATCTCCGCCCCAGTCGTTCGGGCGGGACTGCTCGATGTCGCGCTGAGCGATCTGCAGGGCCTCGGATGCCAGCGACCCGGCGCGCCGCGCGGTCGCGAGAACCGTCTCGCGCCGGTCCTCGGGCACGGGACCGAGCGGCAGACCCGCGCGAAGGCGTTCGGCCTCGACGAAGCGGGTGCGCGCGTCGGCACCGATCCATCCGCGGTGACCGGTGATGAGGCCGCGGGCGACGGCGATCTGCCGGTCGGCGTCGTCGATCGCGTGCTCCACCTGATCCTGCGAGGGGACGGGGCGGGCGGCACGCTCGCGCGCGAGGTCGAGATCGGCGTTGGCCTGGCGCAGCGACGACAGCGCCTGGAAGGGATCGCTGCGCGATCCCGAGGCGGGGAGCGCGGTCAAGGCCTGCTGCAGCGTGGCCATGGCCTGGACCACGGCCGGCGTCTGCGCGCCGAGGCGCGCTTCGATCAGGTCGTTGCGGGAGTCGTCGACCACGGCGGCGAGAGTCGACTCGGCGCGGAGGGCTTCGATCTCGAAGGTGTCCACGGCATCCAGGAGCGATTCCGCCCGACGAACGGCTTCGGTGGCCGCCTCGAGGGCGACCGACGCCTGCTCGCGCTGGCCCGCTTCGCGGCGGCGCTCCGAGACGGCCGCGGTGTGCACGGCGAAGTTGAGCAACTGCTCGATCTCTTCGGGGTTGCCGCCGATCTGTGCCAGGGCCGAATCGCTGTAGCGGCGGGACAGCCGGTCGACGACCTCGCGGGCGTTCGGGATGCGCTCGGCGAGCCGGTCGCGATCCGCGCGCACCCGCGCCAGGGTCTCGGGGGCGCGGCGCACGGCGTCGATCTTGGGCTGGAGCACCTGGGTGCGCTCTTCGAGCAGGTCTTCGGCCCACTGCGACAGCTGGATGATGCGGGCGTTGCGCGTGCGAAGTTCTTCTTTGGTGTCGGGGATCTCGTCGTGGTTCAGCTGGTGCAGCTGGAACGCCTCGGCGAGGTGGGTGCGCACGGAGTCGAGGGCCGCCGCGAGGTCGTCGGTCGCCTTGTCGCCGAGTTCGGCGCGGGCGAAATCGAGTTCGTCCGAGGTCAGGCGCACGCGTTCGTCGGCCGCGACGATCGCGAGCTCCGCTCGGCGTGCCAGATCGGCATCCGCCGCGTCCTGCTCTTCGCGCTTCCTCTTGCCCCAGAAACCGGCCATGGGTCGATCCTAGGCGTCGGGTTCGGCGGCGTCGCCGTGTGTTCGCTGCGGGCGCGCGCTCCTCTTTCGGATTGCGGCCTCCTCGCAGGTCACGAACGGGTAACACGGATAACATGGGCGATGTATGCCTGTTCGCAGGCCGGCGTCCACGCGGGCGCCGCACCCGACAGATGGAGATGCTCCGTGGCCAATCCGCTCGAGAAACTGCTGCGCGCCGGCGAGGGCCGCATCCTGCGCCGACTGCAGGGCGTCGTGAAAGCGACCGGAGCGCTCGAAGAGGACTACGAGCAGCTCACCGACGACGAGCTGCGCAACGAGACCGTCGAGCTGCGCGCGCGTTACCAAGCCGGTGAGACGCTCGACCAGCTCATGCCCGAGGCCTTCGCCGCCGTTCGCGAGGCGGCCAAGCGCACGCTCGGCCAGCGTCCCTACGACGTGCAGATCATGGGTGGGGCAGCCCTCCACCTCGGCAACATCGCCGAGATGAAGACCGGTGAGGGCAAGACGCTGACCGCGGCGCTTCCCGCGTACCTCAACGCGATCGCCGGCCAGGGCGTGCACGTCATCACGGTCAACGACTTCCTCGCGAGCTACCAGTCCGAGCTCATGGGTCGCGTCTACCGCGCCCTCGGCATGACCACGGGAACGGTCGTCGCAGGACAGACCCCCGAGGTGCGCCGCGAGCAGTACGAGGCCGACATCAGCTACGGCACGAACAACGAGTTCGGATTCGACTACCTGCGCGACAACATGGCCTGGCGCAAAGAAGACCTCGTGCAGCGCGGTCACTTCTACGCCATCGTCGACGAGGTCGACTCGATCCTCATCGACGAGGCCCGCACCCCGCTGATCATCTCGGGCCCGGCATCCGGCGAAGCCAACCGCTGGTTCGCGGAGTTCGCCAAGCTCGCCCGCACGCTCGAGGCCGGCGTCGACTACGAGGTCGACGAGAAGAAGCGCACGATCGGCGTGCTCGAGCCCGGTATCGAGAAGGTCGAGGACTACCTCGGCATCGACAACCTGTACGAATCGGCCAACACCCCGCTGATCTCGTTCCTGAACAACTCGATCAAGGCGATCGCGCTGTTCAAGCGCGACACCGACTACGTCGTGATGAACGACGAGGTCATGATCGTCGACGAGCACACCGGCCGCATCCTCGTGGGTCGTCGCTACAACGAGGGCATCCACCAGGCGATCGAGGCCAAAGAGGGCGTGCCGGTCAAGGCCGAGAACCAGACCCTCGCGACCGTCACCCTGCAGAACTACTTCCGTCTGTACGACAAGCTCGCCGGCATGACCGGTACCGCCGAGACCGAGGCGGCCGAGTTCATGTCGACCTACAAGCTCGGCGTGGTTCCCATCCCCACGAACAAGCCGATGATCCGCAAGGACCAGTCCGACCTCGTCTACAAGAACGAGACGGCCAAGTTCGCGCAGGTCGTCGAAGACATCGTCGAGCGCCATGAGAAGGGCCAGCCGGTCCTCGTGGGCACCACGAGCGTGGAGAAGAGCGAGTACCTCTCGCGGCTTCTGGCGAAGAAGGGCGTGCGTCACGAGGTCCTCAACGCCAAGAACCACGCGCGCGAGGCCGAGATCGTCGCGCGCGCAGGTCGCCTGGGCGCCGTCACCGTCGCCACCAACATGGCCGGTCGCGGAACCGACATCATGCTCGGCGGAAACGCCGAGTTCCTCGCCGTGCAGGAGATGAAGGCGAAGAACCTCGACCCGGTCGAGACCCCCGAGGCCTACGAGTCCGAGTGGGACACCGTGTACCAGAGCATGCGCGACACCGTGGCCGAAGAGGCCGCGAAGGTGGTCGAGGCCGGTGGCCTGTACGTGCTGGGCACCGAGCGTCACGAGTCGCGTCGCATCGACAACCAGCTGCGCGGTCGTTCGGGCCGTCAGGGCGACCCCGGCGAGAGCCGCTTCTACCTCTCGCTCACCGACGACCTCATGCGCCTGTTCCAGTCGGGTGCGGCGGAGGCGATCCTCGCGCGCACGAACTTCCCCGACGACGTCGCGATCGAATCGGGCCTGGTCTCGCGCGCGATCAAGAGCGCCCAGTCGCAGGTCGAGGCGCGCAACGCCGAGATGCGCAAAAACGTGCTGAAGTACGACGACGTGCTGAACCGTCAGCGCGAGGCGATCTACGCCGACCGTCGTCACATGCTCCAGGGCGACGACATCGCCGATCGCGTGCAGCACTTCATCGAGGACGCGATCACCGCCGTCATCGACGACCACACCGGCTCGGGTCACACCGAGTCGTGGGACTTCGACGCCCTGTGGACCGAGCTGAAGACCATGTACCCCGTGAGCGTCACCATCGACGAGGTCGTGGCCGAGGCGGGTGGCAACAAGGGTCGCATCACGCCCGAGGGCCTCAAGCGAGAGATCATCTCCGACGCCCGCATCGCGTACGAGAACCGCGAGAAGGCCCTCGGCGAGCAGGCGCTGCGCGAGCTCGAGCGACGCGTCGTGCTGCAGGTCCTCGACCGCCGCTGGCGCGAGCACCTGTACGAGATGGACTACCTCAAGGACGGCATCGGCCTGCGCGCCATGGCCCAGCGCGACCCGCTCATCGAGTACCAGCGCGAGGGCTACCAGATGTTCCAGTCGATGATGGGGCAGATCAAGGAGGAGTCGGTCGGCTTCCTCTACAACCTCGAGGTCGAAGTGCGCAAGGTCGAGGGTGACGAGGCTCAGGTCGAGGCGAAGGGCCTCGCCCCGACGCCGGTCGAGACCCAGCGCCTCGAGTACTCCGCGGCCAACGACGCCGGCGAGGTCGAGGTCCGCAACGACCGCGGTCAGGTGCAGCAGGCCGCCACCAACCGCCTCCGTCAGGCCGAGCAGCAGGCCGAGCCGGCTGCCGAGCAGGCCCCCGCCGCCCGCGGAGCCTTCGGGCAGCGGGTGGCCCCGAGCGACGAGCCCGCCGCGAGCAACCGCGCCGATCGTCGCGCCGCCAAGAAGAAGTGATCGCACGACGGATGCCGCGCCCCGAGGTCGGGGCGCGGCATCCGTTGTTTCCGGGTACGTCGTCCGGCCGCCGGTCGGGGGACTGGCCCGACCGAGGGGTCCACGCGGTGTCGATTGGCCGCGACGGCCCGGGGATATCCTGAACCGATGAGCCCGCTGCGCCCCCTCGACCAGTCATCCAAGCTGAAGGACGTCCTGTACGAGATCCGCGGGGAGGCCCTCGTCGAGGCCGACCGACTCGAGGCCGAGGGGCACTCGATCCTCAAGCTCAACACCGGCAACCCGGCGATCTTCGGCTTCGAGGCGCCGCACCAGATCGTGCGCGACATGATCGCCTCGGTCCCCAACGCCCACGGCTACAGCGACAGCCGCGGCATCCTGTCCGCTCGTCGCGCGGTCGTCTCGCGGTACGAGCAGGAGCCCGACTTCCCCCACCTCGACCCCGATCACGTCTTCTTGGGCAACGGCGTGTCCGAGCTCATCACGATGACGATGCAGGCGCTGCTCGACGAGGGCGACGAGGTGCTCATCCCCGCCCCCGACTATCCGCTGTGGACGGCGATGACCAGCCTGGGCGGCGGCACGCCCGTGCACTACCTGTGCGATGAGCAGCGCGAGTGGCAGCCCGACCTCGAGGACATCCGCTCCAAGGTCACGCCCCGCACCAAGGCGATCGTCGTCATCAACCCGAACAACCCCACGGGCGCGGTGTACTCGCGCGAGATCCTCGAGGGCATCGCCGACATCGCCCGGGAGCACTCGCTCCTGCTGCTGGCCGACGAGATCTACGACCGGATCCTGTTCGACGACGCCGTGCACATCCCGATGGCCACGATCGCCCCCGACCTGCTCTGCCTCACCTTCAACGGCCTCTCCAAGACCTATCGGGTGGCGGGATACCGCTCCGGATGGCTCGCGATCACCGGACCCAAGGAGCACGCGCAGGGATTCCTGCACGGCATCAACCTGCTGGCATCCACTCGTCTGTGCCCGAACGTGCCGGCGCAGTTCGCGGTGCAGGCGGCGTTGTCGGGGGTGCAGTCGATCGACGCGCTCATCGCCCCGACCGGTCGTCTTCACGAGCAGAGGGATGCCGCGTGGCAGGGCCTCGAAGCCATTCCGGGCGTCTCGTGCGTCATGCCGCGGGGGGCGCTCTACGCCTTCCCGCGCTTCGATCCCGACGTGTATGAGATCCCGGATGACGCGCAGTTCGTCCGCGACTTCCTTCTGGCCGAGCACGTGCTGCTGGTCCAGGGGTCGGGCTTCAACTGGCCCGCGACCGATCACGTGCGCATCGTCACGCTCCCCGAGGCTCGCGTCATCACCGACGCGATCGAGCGTCTCGGCAACTTCTTGGCGTCCTGGCGTCCCTGACCCCGGGCGGGCGGGGACCTCTCCGCACGGTCGGCGCGGTCTCGTCGGGCGGCCGCCGTTTACAGCAGGTGGAGCGCCGTGATGCGCCACCGTCGCTCGACCGTCTCGAGCCGGAGGGCGATGGCGCGGGTGCGCAGACGACCCGAGACGATGACGGTCGCTTCGAGGGCACCTTCCCGAGGTGAGAAGAGGTGGATGCCGCGGACATGGTGGACGGCGCGGTACATCTGAACGCCTCGCGCACTCCGGGCGCGGGCGGCGAGGCTCGTTCGCACGAGGAGCGCACGGTAGACCTCTTCGGACATCCACCGTGCCAACTGCTCCGGGTCACGGACGCCGGCGACCACCTCGAGGACACCGCGGACCATGTTGCCGACGAAGACCTCGATGGCGGGGAGGCCGTCAGCGGCGTGCTCCGGACCCGGATTGCTCGCTGGACGGGCGTTCTGCTGGGCGCGCCGCGAAGGTTCGCGTCGCCGTGCTGATTCGGGCATGGGTCCTCTGTCTGTGCGTCGTAGGTTCGGCGAGTCGGGGTGAGGCCGACAGTAGGACAGTCATCGCACGGGCCATGGAGTTTTCGCGGTGTCTGTGGAGGGCTTTCGACGGGGTGAGGTTGAGGAGGAGCCGCGGTCATTCTTCTCGTCGCAGCGCCGACCGTCCCACACCGCGACTCTTCCCCTCAGCTCCACGGACCTCGTCACCCACGGGTCGCTCGAGAGGGACGCTCTCCGCGTCATGTCGGGCTGCTCGCCGGCGGACGCGGGAACGCCTTCGGGATCGGCGTCCCGGCGCGGAGGAGCCCAGACCTCGAGGTCGCGGCACGCATCGTCGGGCGCTGGCGCGACCACCCGGACGGGATCGCTTCCGGGCGATTGTGCGACGTTCGTCGTCACGGTAAATCGTCCGCGGGGTGAGTGCCTCTCCGTCTTGGCCTCACCACGTCCACCGTTGTGCGGACGTCGCGACCTCACCCTGCGCACCGCCCGGGCCTGCTGGGCAGGAGACCTCGAGGGGACGGGTTGGTTTCTCTCGCCCGCGCCTTAGCCTGCCGACGCATTCGAGGCGGTCGAACCTCACCCGCAGCCTCACCGAGCGCCGGCCGGACGCCTCGTGCGGATGCCCGCGTCGGAGGCTCCCCCTAGGGTGGAGGGGTGTCGACACTCAGTGAACTTGTCTACGCCCAGGGCCGCTCCAGCGAGGCGGACGTCGAGTGGCTGCACCGGCTCGCGGGCGACGGGCAGTTGCTCGCCGACCTCGCGTTCGCCGACATCGTCATCTGGGTCCCCACTCCCGACGACTCGTTCGTCGCCGTCGCCCACACGCGGCCCGGGGGAGCGGCGACGCTCTTCTACCGCGACATCGTCGGCGACCGCGTCCGTCCGCAGTGGCGCACCCAGGTGCGCGAGGCGTTCCAGAGCGGACGCATCGTCGACTCGGCATCCCCCGACTGGTTTGAGGAGACCCCCACGCGCGTGCGTGCGGTGCCGATCGTGCGCGAGCTCTCGCGCGAGGGCAACGCCGTCACGACCGTCGGCGTGCTGACCCGGCACACGAACCTCGGCGAGACGCGCACGCCGTCGCGTCAGCAGATCACCTTCAACGACTGCGCCGACGACCTGTTCGGCATGATCTCTTCGGCGGAGTTCCCCGACCTGTCCGCGCCGACCGCACCTCGTCGTGGAGCCCCGCGCGCGTCGGACGGGCTGATCCGTCTCGACGTCGACGGGATCACGACCTTCGCGAGCCCCAATGCGCTGTCGGCGTTCAACCGCATGGGCTTCGACGACGAGCTCGAGGGCGAGTCGCTGGCCGAGGTCACCGCTCGCATCCTGCCGGCGAAGCGACAGGACGTCGACGAGTCGCTCCCGGTCGTGGTGAGCGGGCGCGCACCATGGCGCGCCGACATGGAGGCGCGCGGCGTGCAGGTCTCGCTGCGGACGATCCCCCTGCGCGATCGCGGCAACCGCATCGGCGCGATCGTGCTCAGCCGCGACGTCACCGAGATCCGCCACCAGGAGCAGGAGCTCATCACCAAGGACGCGACGATCCGCGAGATCCACCACCGGGTGAAGAACAACCTGCAGACGGTGGCGTCGCTCCTGCGCATCCAGGCGCGGCGCACGCATTCCGACGAGGCGCGAGACGCGCTCACGCAGGCCATGCGACGGGTCTCGGCCATCGCCGTCGTGCACGACACGCTGTCGGAGGGCCTCGCGCAGAACGTCGACTTCGACGACGTCTTCGCGCGCGTGCTCAAGCTCGTCGCCGAGGTTGCGGCGGCCCCCAACACCCGCGCGCGCACGCGCAGCACGGGCAAGTTCGGCACGCTGCCCAGCCAGTTCGCCACGCCCCTCGCGCTCGCGCTCACCGAGCTGGTGACCAACGCGGTCGAGCACGGGCTCGCCGGTCAGGAGGGCGACGTCGAGATCGCCGCCGAACGCACCGGCGAGATGCTCGAGGTCAGCGTCCGCGACACGGGCGTCGGCCTGCCCGAGGGCCAGGTGGGCCGCGGCCTGGGCACGCAGATCGTGCGCACCCTCATCCAGGGCGAGCTCGGCGGAACCATCGATTGGCACACGCTGATGGGCAGCGGAACCGAGGTCACCATCGAGATCCCGCTGCGCTACATCGGCGGCTCGTCCGCCTGAGGCATCGCGTTGCTCGCGGGTACGCGGGAGTCCCGCCGTTCTCGGGGCGAGGTCTGCGCGCCTCTCCCTACCGCGGCACGACGAAGCCCGCCCCCGGAGGGACGGGCTTCGTCGAACGGCGGATGCCGTGAGGTCAGGAGGCGCGGCGGGCGCGAGCGGCGCGGCGCTTGAGCGCGCGACGCTCGTCTTCGCTCAGACCACCCCAGACGCCCGAGTCCTGGCCGGACTCGAGGGCGTACTGCAGGCAGACCTCGGTGACGGTGCAGCGAGCGCAGACCGACTTGGCCTTCTCGATCTGGTCGACCGCCGGGCCGGTGTTGCCGACCGGGAAGAACAGTTCGGGGTCGACGGTGAGGCAGGCTGCTTTGTCGCGCCAATCCATAGGGGTGCTCCTTGTAACAGAAAATTGGTCGATTCGGCACCGGGATTCGGGTCCGGTACCCTGGTGGGAACGCGAGCGATTGCTCGCCCCACTTCGCTGTGGGAGCACACGGCTTGTTCCATGCTCCCATAGCGATTCCGCCTGATCAAGAGGTAACCGCGAGGTTTCCAGATCGTAACGGCGCGGATTCGCCCGCCGGGGAGGCTTTCCGGATGCCGATTCGTCTCGCTGCCGCGGTCCTGCTCGGACTCGAAAGCCTCGGCATCCTGGCGCTCGCGGGCTGGCAGACGGTCGCCCTCGTCGGCGGCGACACCGATTCGGTGGTGAGCTCGGTCGCCCTCATCGTCCTCACCGTGATCGGTGCGGCCATCGTCGGTGCCTTCGGCGTCGCCACGGCCCGCGATGTCTCGGCCGGTCGATCCGGAGGGATCGTCACGCAACTGCTCATCCTCTCGGTCGCCATCGGCGCGGTGACGGGGGAGTGGGCGTCTCCGGCGATCGCCGTGCTCATCGCGGTGCCGGCCGTCGTCGGTCTCGTGCTGCTCGCGCTGGCGGTGCGCGCGGCGGCGCCGCGACGTCGCGACGACGACTGAGTCACGGCGCAGACGCGAAGACCCCGCCGACCGCTCGTGCGGGGCGGGGTCGCGGCATCCGCGGATCAGGCGACGGCGAGACCGAGGGTCTTGCGCAGACGCGCCACGTGGCCGGTGGCCTTGACGTTGTACATCGCCTCGACGATCTTGCCCTCTTCGTCGACGACGAAGGTCGAGCGGAGCACGCCCGTGACCGTCTTGCCGTAGTTCTGCTTCTCGCCCCACGCGCCGTAGGCCTCGTGCACGGCGTGGTCGGCGTCGCTCAGCAGCGGGAAGGTCAGACCGTCGCTGTCGCGGAACGCGCGCAGCTTCTCGGGGGTGTCGCGCGAGATCCCGAGCACCGTGTACCCGGCGCCCTGGAGAGAGGCGAGGCTGTCGCGGAAGTCGCACGCCTGCGTGGTGCATCCCGGCGTCTGAGCCGCGGGGTAGAAGTAGAGGATCACGCGGCGGCCGCGGAAGTCGCCCAGCGAGACGGGGTGTTCGTCCTGGTCGATGAGGGTGAAGTCGGGGGCGATGTCGCCCTTTTCGAGGTTCGTCACCCCTCCAGCCTAGAACGCTCGATGCCCTGGAACGTCGTCAGCAGGCGCTGCAGGGAGTCCAACCGGGCGGCGGCCCCGGGGCCGAGGCGGCCGGACTCGACCGCCTCGATGATGGCGCAGTCGGGAGCGTCAGGCAGGTGCGTGCAGCCGCGCGGGCACTCCTCGGCCACCTCGGCCAGATCCGTGAACGCGCCGAGGACGTGCGCGGGGTCGACGTGTCCGAGACCGAACGACCGCACGCCGGGGGTGTCGATGACCCAGCCCGAGCCGGCGCGTCCGCGGTACCGCAGCGACACCGCGGACGAGGAGGTGTGACGCCCCCGCCCGGTGACGGTGTTCACATGACCGATCGCGCGCTCCGACCCCGTGAGGGCGTTCACCAGCGTCGACTTGCCCACGCCCGAGTGCCCCACGAACACCGTCGAGTGGCCGACGAGGGCCTCGCCGATCTCGTCGAGGGGCATCTGCCCCTGCGCGCTGGTGAACACGCGCAGGTCGAGACCGACGAAGTGCGCGAGGAACTCCGTGGGGTCGGCCAGGTCGGTCTTGGTGACGACGAGCAGGGGACGGATGCCGGCATCCAGCGCCGCCACGAGGTAGCGGTCGACGAGGCGGGCGCGGGGTTCGGGGTCGGCCGCGGCGACCACGACAAGCATCTGGTCGGCATTGGCCACGATCACGCGCTCGACCTGGTCGGTGTCGTCGGCGCTGCGGCGCAGCAGAGACGTGCGCTCCTCGAGACCGATGATGCGCCCGAGGGTGCCTTCGTCGCCCGTGAGGTCGCCGACGACGCGGGCGCGGTCGCCGTTGACGATGGGCTGCTTGCGGAGCTCGCGCGCGCGAGTGGCCAGCACACGACGTTCGTCGGAGCCGTCCTCGTCGACGAGGACCGTGTAGCGGCCGCGGTCGACACCGAGCACGCGGGCGATCTGCGCGTCGGCATGGGCGGGACGCCGCTTCGTCCGCGGCCTGTTCGCCTTGGGATTGGGGCGGACGCGGATGGACGACTCGTCGTAGCGGAGGTCGTCCTCGTCGTCGTCGGCGTCGTCGAGCCAGCTCACGGTCGCTGCTCGCTCACACGCGGGGAGCGCGCAGCATCGCCTGCCACAGCGCCGCGAACTGGGGGAGGGTCTTGGCGGTGGTTCCGATGTCGTCGATCCGCACGCCGGGAACACGCAGACCGATCAGGGCGCCGGTGGTGGCGAGACGGTGGTCGTGGTGGGCCTTCCACTCGCCGCCGACGAGAGGCCGCGGCACGATGCGGATGCCGTCGTCGAGCTCGTGGGCCTCGCCGCCGAGCGAGCGGAGGTTTCCGACGAGGGCGCTGATGCGATCGGTCTCATGACCGCGGATGTGCCCGATCCCGTGGAGCGTGGTGGGACCGTCGGCGAACGCCGCCAGGCCGAACAGCGTCGGCGCCAGCTCACCCGCCGCGGACAGGTCGAGATCGACACCCAGGATGCCGTCATCTCCGGCGGCCACGGTGAGGGCGCCGCCGCGACGGCTGACGCGGGCTCCCATCTCGGCGAGGATGTCGACGAGGAGAGCGCCCGGCTGCGTGCTGTGCAACGGCCAGCCCGTGACGGTGACGGAGCCGCCCGTGACCATCGCTGCGGCGAGGAACGGCGAGGCGTTGGAGAGATCGGGCTCGATCGCCACGTCTTTCGCGCGCACGGGGCCGGCCGGCACGATCCACTCGCCGGGAGCGGGGCGTTCGACGTGCACGGCGCGGTGGGCCAGGGCTTCGACGGTCATGTCGATGTGCGGGATGCTGGGCAGGCGCGAGCCGACGTGACGCAGGTGAAGCCCCACGTCGAAGCGCGCGGCCGCGAGCAGGAGCCCCGAGACGAACTGGCTCGACTGACTCGCATCGATCTCGACTTCGCCGCCGCGCACGTGTCCATGCCCGCGCACCGAGAACGGCAGCGCCCAGTGGCCGCCGTCGTCGATGTCGACACCGACGTCGCGCAGGGCGTGGATCATGGCGCCCATCGGACGATGCAGTGCGCTCTCGTGGGCGGTGACGTGCACGTCGCCACGGGCGAAGCCCGCCACGGGGGCGATGAACCGCATGACGGTTCCGGCCTGGCCGCAGTCGATCGTGCCGTCGCCCGTGAACGAGGACGGAGGGGTCACCTGCAGGTCGGGGCCGAACGGCGAGCCGGTGTCGATCTCGTCGATTCCGACGCCGAGGACGCGCAACGCGTCGACCATGCGCGCGGAATCGTCGGAGTGCAGCGGTCCGTGCAGCGTGCCGGGGCCGTCGGCGATCGCGGCGAGGATCAGTTCGCGATTGGTCAGCGACTTCGAACCCGGCACGGTGACCGTGGCATCCAGGGGGCCGTCGGACACGGGCGCGTCCCACTCACCGCGGGGAGTGGCGGCGGAAAGGGAATACCCGAGGGGAGTCATCGGTTCCTAGCCTACTGAAAGGGGACGACACGTGACCGCACTTCTCGAACGCGACCGCCTGCCGGAGGCCATCCCGGTGGTCGCCGACACGCTCGACGTAGACTGGCGCGCGATGAACGACACCGCAGACGCCGGCCCGCAGGCGGAGCCCCGCGCACAGTTCGAAGAGCAGGCGCTGCCCTTCATGGATCAGCTGTACGCCGCAGCGATGCGCATGACGCGCAATCCGGCCGACGCCGCCGATCTCGTGCAGGAGACCTTCGTGAAGGCCTTCGGCTCGTGGGCGACGTTCACGCAGGGCACCAATCTGAAGGCGTGGCTCTACCGCATCCTGACGAACACGTACATCAACACGTATCGCAAGAAGCAGCGCGAGCCCTACCAGAGCGCGATCGACGATCTCGAGGACTGGCAGCTCGGCGGAGCCGAATCGACCACCGCGAGCAGCGCCCGTTCGGCCGAGGCCGAAGCGATCGACCACATGCCGGCATCCGTCGTGAAGGACGCGTTGCAGTCGATCCCCGAAGATTTCCGGATGGCGGTGTACCTCGCCGACGTCGAGGGCTTCGCCTACCAGGAGATCGCCGACATCATGAAGACTCCGATCGGTACGGTCATGAGCCGTCTGCACCGCGGCCGGCGGCTGCTGCGCGACCTGCTGTCGGACTACGCCAAGGAGCGCGGCATCCAGGCTGCGACGGGAGAGAAGAAATGAGCGACTGCGGCTGCGACAAGGCGCGACGCGACCTTGAGGAGTACCTCCGCAACGAGGTCTGCAAGACCCAGCAAAAGGACATCCGGGAGCACCTCGAGAACTGCCCCGGATGCCAGGACGAGGCCCTCGTGGCACGGACGCTGACCGAGGTGGTCGCGCGTGCGTGCAAAGAGACGGCGCCTGACGAACTCCGCGGCCAGGTGCTCTCGCGCCTGCGCGCCATCCAGGCCACTCACTGACGTCGCGGGCGTTCGCTCGCCGCGTGTCGGAGGTGATCCCTAGGCTGGGGTCATGGCATCCCTCGACACTCTGACGCTGCCCCTCGACCCGACCTCCGCCGCCGACCTCGCCGCCTCCGGGCTCGAATACGAGCGGGTGGATGCCGACGGCGAGGGGTTCCGTCCCTTCCAGCGGGCGGTCGCCCGGGGTTTCCTGGGCGGGGAGTCGACCGACGACGAGGCCGAGAACGCGCGCAAGACCCTGCGGACCCGCCGACTGACGGCGGTCTACGACCGTCGGGGCGTCGAGCCCGCGGTGCCGGTCGGCACGATCGACTCGTGGGCCTCCGAGCTGACGACCTCGCCGGGGCGCGTCGCCCCGCTGTGGTCCATCAGCGCCGTCACGGTGGCCGCGACGCACCGTCGCCGGGGGATCGCGCGCGCGATGATCGGCGGTGAACTGCGGACGGCGGCCGCGGCCGGCTTCGCCATCGCGGGCCTCACCGTCACCGAGGCGACGATCTACGGGCGCTGGGGTTTCTCGCCCGCCGCGTGGGCCTCCGACGTGCAGATCGACACGGGCCGCGCCCGCTGGACGGGTCCGACGGCACCCGGGCGGCTCGACTTCGTGCCGCGCGAGGCAGTCGTGGATCGCGTGGCGGCCGTCCACGAGCGAGTGCGCATCCAGCGCCCCGGGTCGGTACCCGGGTGGGACGGGCGGTGGCGCGGGATCGCGGGTCTCGCGCCCGGCGACAAGTCGGGCGAGAAGGTCCGCGCGGTCGCCTATCGTGGCGCGGACGGCGACGAGACGGGCATCCTCGTCTACACGATCGACGAGCGCGACGACTTCTCGGCGCACGAGCTCGAAGTGCGCGCCCTGTTCGCCGTCGACGCCGAGGCGTCCGCGGCCCTCTGGCGATTCGCGATCGAGCACGACCTCGTCGGTCGGGTGAAAGCGTGGCTGCAGCCCGCCGTGCCGCCGGTGCAGTGGATGGTCGCCGACCGTCGCGCCGTGACGGCGACCCTCACCGACCACCACTGGCTGCGCATCCTCGATGTGCCCGGGGCCCTGGGCTCGCGGCGGTACGCGGGAGCACTCGACGTGGTGCTCCGCGTGGCCGACCCGCTCGGCTTCGCCGAGGGAACGTGGCGTCTGCGCGTCGGCGCGGACGGAGAAGCCGTCGTCACCCGGGCGGACGAAAGCGAGGCGTCGGAGGTCGAGCTGACGGTCGGCGCCCTGAGCTCGCTCCTGCTCGGCGGGGTGCGCTCGACGGAGCTCGCCCACGCGGGACTCGTGCGGGCAGGGGCCGACGTCCTCGTCTCCGTCGACCGGGCTTTCACCCCCGAGGCGACCCCGCTGCTCGACATCTGGTACTGACGCCTTCTCATAGGAATTGGCAATACGCTTTCGCCGATGTCCGAATCCGCCGCTCCTCCGGTCGCCGACCGACCGCCGTCGCGCCTGACGAGGGTGGGCGCGTCGCTGCGTCGCTACCTGTCGCACAACCCGGTGGCGATCGTCGTCGCGGTGATCGTCGTGGCGTCCGCCGCGGCGACCGGGTCGCTGTGGGGCGACGACGCGCTGGTCTGGGGAGCAGGGCCGTTGGCCACGTTCGCCAGCGGCCGCTGGTGGACCCTGCTGACAGCACTCGTCGTGCCGGATTCGACGATCGACGCGTTCTCGTCGGTGCTACTCGCTCTGACCGCGCTCGCGTACGTCGAACGTCTGGTCGGATCGCGGCGCACGAGCCTGTTCCTCGCCGCCATCGGCCTCAGCGGATTGCTCGTGGGCATCGGCCTGCACGCCGCCGCCTGGACGATCACCGATCTCCGCCCCGTCGTCGCGGCCGAGGTCCCCGTGCTCGACCCGACCACGGCGATCGCCGGGGCCGTCATGGCCGGATCGGCCTTCGCGCCGACGCTCTGGCGTCGTCGTCTGCGCCTGGTCGGCTTCGCCCTGTTGGCCCTCTTCGCTCTCTACGCGGGTGACGCCGACTCCTGGTACCGCCTGTCGGCGGCGGTCATCGGACTCTTTGTCGGGGCTCTGCTCGCGCGGGGCCGGGAGCGCCGGTCGTGGCACCGCAGTTCGACGCGCGAGACGCGGACCCTCCTCGCCCTGCTGGTCGCGGTCGTGGGCAGCGGCCCGATCGTCGCGCTCGTCAGCGGCGGAGGCCGCGGGCCGCTCTCGCTCGTGGTGGACGCCTACACGCAATACGACGACGAACTGCTCGCGCAGTGCGGCAGAGTCGCTTCGTCGGTCTGTGACGAGCAGATCGGCCTCCTCATGACCCGGGGTGCGGGCCCCGCCCTCCTCGCGATCGTGCCGCTCGTGCTGCTCCTGGTCGCCGCGTGGGGGCTGCGGCAGGGGAGGCGCTCGGCCTGGATCGTCGCGGAGTTCGTGCTCGTGGCATCCGCCGTCCTGCCCGTCATCTCCCTGCTGGACGGGCGCCTGCGCATCGACCCGTGGGTCGACGGCAGCGGCGCGGAGTACGTGCTGTGGGCGATCGCGACGATCGTGATCCCCCTCGCGCTGGCCGCCGCCCTGGTCGTCGCCCGCGCGCGCTTCGCGGTGCGCGCCACCCCGCGCGCGGCGCGGACCGTCGCCGTGGTGGTCACCCTCGCCTTCGTCGTGTGCGCGACGACGCTGTTCGTCGTCGAGGCGATCGGGCACCGCGCCTTCGACCGGGAGGTGTCCGTGCTCGATCTGTTCGGATTGACGCTGCGACGGTTCCTTCCCCCGTCCTTCACCCATCCGGGCGGGTCCATGGCATTCCCGCACAGCGGGCCCGCTCTGTTCGCGTACCAGTGGATCGGCGTGCTCTTCTGGGCCATCGTCGTCACCGCGATCCTGTGGCTCTATCGGCGCTCGCGGCGCCCCGCCGCGGTCGACGACACTCACTACCGCGATCTGCTGCGACGCGGGAGCGACACCCTCGGCTTCCTCGGCACCTGGGCCGGGAACAGCCACTGGTACTCCGACGACCGGGAGTGCGCCGTCGCCTACCGGCTGAGCGGCGACGTGGCACTGGCGGTCGGCGACCCCCTCGCCCCCGAGGGGCGGCGCCCGGAGGCGCTGCGGGGCTTCACCGATTACTGCGTCGAGCACGGGTGGACCCCGGCGTTCTACAGCATCCACTCCGACACCCTCGACGATCTGGTCGACCTGGGGTGGAGACACGTCCCCGTCGGGGTCGAGACGGTCATGGACCTTCCGGGCCTGACCTTCGCCGGCAAGAGCTGGCAGAAAGTGCGTCAGCCCCTCACCCGGGCCGAACGCGAGGGATACACGGCCGTGTGGTCGCGGTGGCACGAACTGAGCGTCGGTCAGGCCTCGCAGGTGATCGCCATCGACGAGGAGTGGGTCGCCGACCGTGCCCTGCCCGAGATGGGTTTCACGCTGGGCTCCCTCGACGAACTCCGCGACCGCGACGTGCGGCTGCTGCTGGCGGTCGGCCCCGACGATCGCATCGAGGCGGTCACCAGCTGGATGCCGTCGTGGACGGCGGGCGAGATCTCGGGCTGGACGCTCGACTTCATGCGGCGGCGCACGGACGGCCCCAACGGCATGATGGAGTTCCTCATCGCGAAGGCCGCCCTCGAGCTGCAGGAAGAGGGGGCCACGGTGTTGAGCCTGTCGGGGGCTCCTCTCGCCGACGACCCGGACGAAGCCGTCGACGGCGACCCGGCGCCTCTCCGGGCACTCCTGCGCTGGCTCGCCGAGGTCCTCGAGCCGGCGTACGGTTTCGCGTCGCTCTTCCGCTTCAAGGGCAAGTTCCGGCCCCGGTACCGCCCGCTCTCGCTCGCCTACCGTGATCCGCTGCAGCTTCCCGCCATCGGGGCCGCGGTCGGACGTGCCTATCTGCCCGACGCCTCACGCCGCGAGATCGTCGCACTGGCCCGAACCGCCTGGGAGGGACGCCGGTGAACAAGTTCATCCTGTCGTTCGAACTGATCGACAGCCCCATGCTGCTCATCAGCGCCACCATCGCGGCCCTCGGCGTGATCGCCGTCGTGGTGTGGCGCCCGCGTCGGATCGTGAGCACGCTCGTGATCGGGATCGCTGCCGGCGTCGTGATGTTCGTGGTCGCGAAGATCCTCGAGGCGATGAACACCTTCCAGGGTCCGCTGCCCGGCGCGGCCATCTGGTGGGCATCGGGATCGATGCTCGCCGTCGCGATCGGCATCGTCGGGATCTTCCGCGCCCCGTGGCCGCGTCGCGTCCTCGGCGTCGTCGCCGTGATCGCCTCCCTGCTGGCGGGCATCCTCGGCGTGAACACCTCGTACGGGGTGACCCACAACCTCGCCGCGATCCTCGGCGTCCAAGCCCTCGATCCGGCGTCTCTGCCGCAGCAGGACGCCGTCGCCGAAGACCCCGCCACGCTGTACCAGACGTGGGAGCCGCCGGCCGACATGCCGGCCAAGGGATCGGTCAGCGCTCTGACGGGGAGCACGAAGATCCCCACCGGGCAGTACGCCGCGCGCGACGCGTCGCTCTACCTGCCCCCCGCGGCCCAGGTCGCCAAGCCTCCCGCTCTCCCTCTCCTGGTGTTCATGATGGGGCAGCCCGGTTCCCCCGACCCGACGGCGCTGGCCAAGGCGCTCGACGCCTTCGCCGCGAAGAACAAGGGACTCGCGCCCATCGCGATCGTCGTCGACCAGCTGACGGCACCGGATCGCGATCCGACGTGCGTCGACTCCGCTAAATACGGCGCCGTCGCGACCTACATCAATCAGCTCGTGCCGCAGTGGGCCGAGAAGAACCTCAACATCACCACCGACCACAAGTACTGGACCATCGGCGGGTTCTCCAACGGCGGCTCGTGCGCCGCGCTGTACGGGGCCAAGTACCCCGGCACGTGGGGGCAGATGCTCGACGTGATGGGCAATGAGTTCCCCGGGTCGGAGCACGTCGATCAGACGGTCAAGGACGTGTACAACGGAGATGCCGGGGCCTTCCAGGCGAACAAGCCGTCGGTGGTCATGGCGGCCGCGTCGCCCGGGACGTTCAGCGGCCACACGGCGATCTTCACGTGGGGGAGCGAAGACAAGACCTACGGCCCGGGGCAACTCGCGAACTCAAAGGCGGCGGAGGCCGCGGGATTCACGGTGCAGACGCACATCGTCGAGGGAGCCGGGCACACCGGCGAGGCTCTCGACGGCAGTCTGGCCTGGGCGATCCCGGCCTTGGCGCCCGCGCTGGGGCTGGCTGCGCCGGCATCCTGAGGCCACCGCCGGAAGACCGCGTGAGCGGGCTTCGCCCGGAAATGGATCGCGGACCCGGCTTGGCGACGCGGTAGGCCCGATCCGCGGGCGCGGGGAGCGCGAGACGGCATCTCGCTGACAACGGCGCCGCAGGATGACGCCGCTTCGTCGGCGAGATGCAGTTTCGGCGATCATGGCCCCGCCAGGCGTCCGGCCGCGGCGCGCGTGTGCGCACCCTCGGCTGCGGGGACGGCGGCGGTGACAGCTCCCGGTGAGAGCGCGGCGCCCGGGGACACGCTGTAGCCCTCTGCCGCCGGTGCGGTGAAACGCCGAGGGGCCCGACCGACAGGATGTCGTTCGGGCCCCTCGGCGTGCGGGTCAGCGCGCGAGCGCTTCTTTCATGATCGCGGCGTGCTCGTTGGCGTGCACCTTCGGCGAACCCGTCGCGGTCGAGGCCGCGGCGGCGCGCGAGATGCGGCGGATCGAGCGGCCACCGAGCTGATCGGCGACTTCGAGGGCGATGAACGGCCACGCCCCCTGGTTCTCGGGCTCGTCCTGCACCCACACCAGCTCGGCGTTGGGGTACTCGCCGAGGACACGGGTCAGCTCCTCGATGGGCGCCGGGTAGTACTGCTCCAGGCGCACGAGGGCGATCTCGGGGTTCGGGTTCTTGTCGAGCTCGGCGCGCAGATCCCAGTGGATCTTGCCCGCGTGCAGCAGGACACGCGTGACGGCGCCCTTGTCGACCCCGCGGTTATCGTCGAGCACGGGCTCGAAGCGACCCTCGAGGAAGTCCTCGACGGGGCTCGTCGCGCCGCGCAGACGCAGCATCGCCTTCGGGGTGAAGACCACGAGCGGGCGACGGGGACGCTGGTAGGCCTGACGACGCAGCAGGTGGAAGTACGACGCGGGGGTCGAGGGACGCGCGACGATCATGTTGTCCTGCGCGCACATCTGCAGGTAGCGCTCGATGCGGGCCGACGAGTGGTCGGGTCCCTGGCCCTCGTAGCCGTGGGGGAGCAGCAGCACGACGCTCGACTGCTGCGCCCACTTCTGGTCGGCCGACGAGATGAACTCGTCGATGACCGACTGGGCGCCGTTGGCGAAGTCTCCGAACTGCGCCTCCCACAGCACGAGCGCGTCGGAGCGCTCGACCGAGTAGCCGTACTCGAACGCCATGGCGGCGTACTCGCTCAGCAGGGAGTCGTAGACCCAGAAACGGCCCTGGTTCTCGCTCAGGTTCGCCAGCGGCAGCCATTCCTGACCGTTGTCGCGATCGTGGAGCACCGAGTGACGCTGCACGAAGGTGCCGCGACGCGAGTCCTGACCCGCGAGGCGCACCGGTGTGCCCTCCATCAGCACCGAGCCGAAGGCGAGGAGCTCGCCGAAAGCCCAGTCGATGTTGCCGTTGCGGCTCATGTCGTGGCGCTTCTCGAGCAACTGCTGGAGCTTGGTGTGCACCGTGAAGCCGTCGGGCTTGTTCACGAAGGCGTCGCCGATGTGCTGGACGACCTCGCGCGAGACACCCGTGGTCTCGGGAGCGCCCACCGCCGGCTCTTCGGCCGCGTCGATGGTGACGACGGGGTTCGCACCGGTCTCGGCCTCGTGCGTGTCGGCGAAGGCGACCTCGAGGCGGTTCTGGAAGTCCTGCTTCGCCTGCTCGTACTCGTCTTCGGTGATGTCACCGCGGCCGACGAGCGACTCGGTGTACAGGCGGCGGACCGAACGCTTCGCCTCGATGAGGTTCGTCATCAGGGGCTGGGTCATCGAGGGGTCGTCGCCCTCGTTGTGACCGCGGCGGCGGTAGCAGACGAGGTCGATCACGATGTCGCGGTGGAATTCCTCGCGGTACATGAACGCGAGCTCCGCGGCGCGGACGACGGCCTCGGGGTCGTCGCCGTTCACGTGCAGGATCGGAGCCTGGATCGTCTTGGCGACGTCGGTGGCGTACACCGAGGTGCGGGCGTCGGTCGGCGTCGTGGTGAAGCCGACCTGGTTGTTGACGACCACGTGGATCGTGCCGCCGGTGCGGTAGCCGCGCAGCTGCGACATCTGCAGCGTCTCGACCACGACGCCCTGACCCGCGAACGCGGCGTCGCCGTGCACGAGGATGGGCAGCCACGAGAACGTGCCGATGGGCTTGCGGTCCTGCTTGGCGCGGACGATGCCCTCGAGCACGCCGTCGACGGTCTCGAGGTGCGAGGGGTTGGCCGCCAGGTACACGGGGAGCTCGTCGCCCGCGTCACCGACGAAGGTGCCCTCGGTGCCGAGGTGGTACTTGACGTCTCCGGAGCCGCGCTTGCTGCCGATCGCGACGGCGCCCTCGAACTCGCGGAACACGTGCCCGTAGGTCTTGCCGGCGATGTTGGTGAGCACGTTCAGACGCCCGCGGTGGGCCATGCCGATGGCGGCCCCGTCGAGCCCGGCGGAAGCCGCACCCTGAAGGATCTGGTCGAGGAGGGGGATGAGGGACTCGCCGCCCTCGAGGCTGAAGCGCTTCTGACCGACGTACTTGGTCTGCAGGAACGTCTCGAACGCCTCGGCCTGGTTCAGCTTCGACAGGATGCGCAGCTGCTCGTCGTGGCCGGGCTTGGTGTACTTGACCTCGAGGTTGCTCTGGAACCACTGGCGCTGGGCCGGGTCCTGGATGTGCATGTACTCGACACCCATGGTGCGGCAGTACGAGTCGCGCAGCACGCCGAGGATGTCGCGCAGCTTGGCGACGCGCTTGTTGCCGAGACCACCGGTCACGAACTCGCGGTCGAGATCCCAGAAGGTCAGCCCGTGCGATTCGATCTCGAGGTCGGGGTGCGTGCGCTGGACGTACTCGAGCGGGTCGATGTCGGCCATGAGGTGGCCGCGCACGCGGAAGGAGTTGATGAGCTCCTGCACACGGGCGCTCTTGTCGATGCGCTCGGAGATGTCGACGCTGATGTCGGCGGCCCAGTGGATGGGCGCGTAGGGGATGCGCAGGGCGGCGAAGATGTCGTCGTAGAAGCCGCGCTGCCCGATGAGAAGCTCGTGGACCTTCTTGAGGAACTCGCCCGAGCCGGCGCCCTGGATGACCCGGTGATCGTAGGTGCTGGTGAGCGTGATCGTCTTGCCGATCGCCAGCTCGTTGAGCGTCTTCTCGCTCGCGCCCATGAACTCGGCGGGGTAGTCGAGCGCACCGGCGCCGATGATCGCGCCCTGGCCGCGCATGAGGCGGGGGACCGAGTGGACCGTTCCGATGCCGCCGGGGTTGGTCAGCGAGACCGTGGTGCCCTGGAAGTCGGCGGGGGTCAGCTTGTTGGTGCGGGCGCGGCGCACGAGGTCTTCGTACGAGGCGAGGAACTCGCCGAACGTGAGGGTGTCGGCCCGCTTGATGCTCGGGACGAGGAGGGCGCGCGACCCGTCGGGCTTGGGCATGTCGATCGCGATGCCGAGGTTGACGTGCGCGGGGGCCACGACCGAGGGCTTGCCGTCGATCTCGGCGTAGTAGACGTTCTGGCTGGGGAATTCCTTGAGCGCCTGGATCAGCGCCCAGCCGATGAGGTGCGTGAAGCTCACCTTGCCGCCCCGCGTGCGCGACATGTGGTTGTTGATGACGATGCGGTTGTCGATCATCAGCTTCGCCGGGATCGTGCGCACGCTGGTCGCGGTGGGCACCGTGAGCGAGTCGTCCATGTTGGACGCCAGGGCCTTCGGCATGCCCTTGAGGACCGTCACGCGGTCTTCTTCGGTGCTCTCTCCGGCTGCGGAGGGCACCACGCTGGGCGCCTGCGCCGGGATCGGCTGCGGCTTGGCCGGCTTCGCCGTGGTGCGGGCGACCGGCGCCTGACCGACCACGGGGATGGGAGCCGTCACCGGCTTGGGCTCGGACGCCGCCGGCGCCTGCGGCGCGGAGGGCGGGGGAGCGGCGGCGGAGGATCCATCGACGACCGGGTGGTACGCCTCCAGAATCGGCCACCAGGCCTTGTCTACGGAGTGCTTGTCGACTTTGAACTGTTCGTAGAGTTCGTCTACGAGCCACTCGTTCGCGCCGAACTCGCCCTCGCTCGAAGTACCGACGCCCGTCACCTGGCTCGACACAGTCGATCGCCTGCTTTCCTCGATGAAGATTCCTGTGGATACGCGGACGTCGCCGTCCTGCGTTCCTGCCAGCCTAGCCGAGGATTCTGGACGCCTTTCGGGTCTTTACATTCCCCTGATGTGGTGAGGTGGATGCCATGGAGTTCTCCGGCGCGCAGCCCGATGTCGACCTGACGTACTCGGACGTGTTCCTCGTCCCCCGCCATTCCGAGGTGCGGAGCCGCCTCGACGTGGACCTCGCCCCCGCCGACGGCAGCGGGGCGACGATCCCGCTCGTCTCGGCGAACATGAACTCGGTCACGGGCACGCGGCTCGCGGCGACCCTGGCCCGTCGCGGTGGCCTCGGCGTGTTGCCGCAGGACATGGCGCTGGAAGATCTGGTCGAGGCCGTGTCGTGGGTCAAGGCCCAGCCGACCGCGTGGGACACGCCCCTGATCCTCCCGCCCGAGGCTACCGTCGCCGACGCCCGCCGCATCCTCCCGGCGGTGCCCGGTCGGGGCATCGTCGTGGCCGTCGCTCGTGAGGACGGGGTGGTGGACGTGTCCGCGGTGCGGGGCATCGTGTCCGCGGGGCGCCTCGCCACGGCCCTCCCTGACGCCACGCTGGGTGACATCGCTCGTCGGGACGCCGCTGCGCTCGACGCGGCGGACGTGCACGACCCGCGCGAGGTGTTCGCGCGGATCGAGGCCGCGGGCGTCGACATCGTGCCGGTGGTCGACGGCGACCGGCTGGTCGGCACCCTTTCCGCACGCAGCGCGTTGCGCGCCTCCGTCTACCGCCCGGGTGTCGACGACCGGGGGCGCCTCATCGTCGCCGCGGCCGTCGGGGTGAACGGCGACGTCGCCACCAAGGCGCGCGCCCTCGCGGACGCCGGGGTGGACGTCCTCGTCGTCGACACCGCCCACGGCCACCAGGCCCAGATGCTCCGGGCGCTGCGCGCGGTGTCCGCCCTCGATCTCGGCATCCCGATCGCCGCCGGCAACGTGGTGACCGCGGACGGCGTCGCCGACCTGACCGACGCCGGGGCGACGATCCTCAAGGTGGGCGTGGGACCGGGCGCGATGTGCACGACCCGCATGATGACCGCGGTCGGGCGGCCCCAGTTCTCGGCGGTGCTCGAGACCGCCGAAGCCGCCCGGTCGGTGGGGGCGCACGTGTGGGCGGACGGCGGCGTGCGCTACCCCCGCGACGTGGCCCTCGCACTCGCCGCGGGCGCGGCATCGGTCATGGTCGGCTCGTGGTTCGCCGGGACCATCGAGGCGCCGGGAGAGCTGCAGACCGACGCCGGAGGGCGCATCTACAAGGAGTCGTGGGGCATGGCCTCGACGAAGGCGGTGCAGGGACGGTTCGGTGCGCTCGACCCGTTCGAGCGGGCGCGCAAGGAGCTGTTCGCCGAGGGCATCTCGTCGTCGCGCATCTACCTCGACCCGCAGCGTCCGGGCCTGGAGGACCTGCTCGACATGATCACCTCGGGCGTGCGCTCCTCGTTCACGTACGCGGGAGCGGCCACCGTCGCCGAGTTCCACGAGCGCGCCCGCGTCGGCCTGCAGTCGGCCGCCGGGTACGACGAGGGCAAGGCGCTCCCCGTCAGCTGGTGAGCAGGCGGTCGAGGGTCGCCGCGGCCTCGAGCGTGATCCAGGCGCCCAGCTGCACCGAGAAGTCCAGGTCGTCGCCGTCGGCGACGGCCGCGCGGCGCGGGTCGGCCGGGAACAGCCCGTCGCGGCGCCCCTCCCACAGGGCGTCGGCGTTGCGCTCGACCAGTCGCCGGGCCGCGTGCGCCGCGGCCTCGCCCTCGTCGTCTTCGCTCTCGGACAGCTCGACGGCCGCGTCGGCGAGATAGCGGGCCAGGATGCCGGCGAACAGGCCCCCGTCGCCGCCTCCGGCCGCGGGCATGAGCCCCTCGTCGTCGGCACACCATCGCTCGACCGCGTGCACGAGTTCGCGCGCCCGGCGCACGTGCCTCCAGGCGGCGTCGGTCTCGTCGATCGCCGACTCGCCCAGCAGCAGCTCGAGCCCGATCGTCGCGCCCTGGTTGTAGGTCCACAGGTCGGGGCGCACCGCGTCGTGCTCGATGCCGTCGCGGACGAGGCCGGTGCTGTCGTCGTCGAGGGTGGATGCCATCCAGTCGGCGAGCCGCTCCGCCTCGGTGCGGTGACCGGTCAAGGCCAGCACCATCGCCCCCGGGGCGTTCGCGGGCGCGTTGTACAGCGCGCTGCCGACGCTCCACGGGAGGGCGCCGACACCGGGGTCGATCGCCTCGTGCAGGCGCCCGGCGATCTTGCGGAACGCGCGGGGGTTCGCGCGGCTGGTGAACAGTCCCAGTCCCATCCAGGCGATGTCGTCGTAGAACGGCGTCGTCCAGCGCCCGATGGTGCGCAGCGTCACGCCGCGGCCCAATCGGCGCAGGAGTCGGCGGCGTCGCGGGTCGGGGCGGTTGCGCTCGGCGTCGGCGAGCACGTGGATCAGGTGGGCGTGCCACCAGTAGTGCCACGTCCGGGCGCTGCGGGCGTCGGCGACCGAGGCGTGCGCCCAGGCGACCGGACCGTAGCGGTGGAGGTAGCGCTCGAGCACCGCTCGTTCCGCGGCGGCGGCGCGGTGCTGCGCCGGGGTGTCGGCATCCATTCGTCCATCCTCTCCAGTGCTCACGGATGTGCACGAGACGGATGCCGAGGGGCGCGGGCTGCAATAGAATCGACCGCACGATGGACGACCCTCCCAGTTGTAGACCCAGGCCCCACAGACCCTCTTCCGCCGAGCGATCGAGCGGGGGTGATGCCTGATGGATTACGTCATGCTGGGCGTGGGGCTCGTGCTCACCGTGGGAACCGGACTCTTCGTCGCGAGCGAATTCGCCCTCGTCAACCTCGACCGTGCCGACCTCGAATCCCGTCGCGCCGCGGGTGAGACCCGTCTGTCGCTGACCATCGATGCTCTGCGCATCACCTCGACGCACCTGTCGAGCGCGCAGCTGGGCATCACGCTCACGACGCTGCTCACCGGTTACACGATGGAACCGGCGATCTCGAACCTGCTCCGGCCGGTCTTCCAGTCGTGGGGGCTCCCCGAGGCGCTCACCGTCTCGGTGGCCGCCGTCATCGGCGTCGGCTTTGCGACCGTGCTCTCGATGATCCTCGGCGAGCTCGTCCCCAAGAACTTCGCGCTGGCCATCCCGCGCCAGACGGCCAAGCTCGTCATGCCGTTCCAGGTCGCTTTCACCGCGGTGTTCAAGCCCGCGATCGTCGTGCTCAACGGCAGCGCCAACGGCGTGCTGCGCGCGATGGGCGTCGAACCCAAAGAGGAGCTGTCGGGAGCCCGGTCCGCCGAGGAGCTGTCGAGCCTCGTGAAGCGATCGGCCAGCGCCGGCATGCTCGAGAAGGACACGGCCTCGCTGCTGGACCGCAGCCTCACCTTCGCGCGCCTCAGCGCGGCCGATGTCATGACCCCGCGCCCGAGCGTGCACGCGCTCGCCGCGGGCGACCCCGCCGACGACGTGGTGCAGCTCGCCCGCCGCACCGGGCACAGCCGCTTCCCCGTGTACGGGGAGTCGATGGACGACATCGTCGGCGTCGTGCACCTCAAGGCCGCGATCGGCGTGCCGCGTGAGAAGCGGGGCGACGTGCCGGTGGCGGCGCTGTCGACCGAGCCCCTGCGCGTGCCCGAGACCGTGCACCTCGACGCGCTCGTCTCGGAGCTGCGCTCGCGCGGCTACCAGATGGCGATCGTCATCGACGAGTACGGCGGAACCGCCGGCGTCGTGACGCTCGAGGACCTCGTGGAAGAGATCGTGGGCGAGGTGCTCGACGAGCACGACCGCTCGCGCGCCGGCGTCGTGCGCTCGGCGGCGTCCGTCACGTTCCCCGGCGACCTGCGGCCCGATGAGGCCCTCGACCGCGCCGGCGTGCGCGTGCCCGAGGGAGAGGTGTACGACACGGTGGGCGGCTACATCATGGCGGCGCTCGAGCGCATCCCCGTCGTCGGCGACACCGTCGATCTCGAAGACGGCAGACTCGCCGTGCAGCGCATGGACGGCCGGCGTGTCGACCGCGTGCAGTTCACGCCGACCCCGGTGGAACAGGACGTCGACGAGCTGGTGCGCGCGGCGAAGGGCGGTGACCAGCGATGAGCGACTGGGCCGGAATCGCCTGGCTGGTGGTCCTCTTGGCCGCCAACGCCTTCTTCGTCGGCGCGGAGTTCGCCGTCATCTCGGCGCGCCGCTCGCAGATCGAGCCGCACGCCGACCGCGGCTCGCGCGCGGCGAAGACCGCGCTGTACGCCATGGAGCACGCGACGCTCATGCTCGCGACCTGCCAGCTGGGCATCACGATCTGCTCGCTGCTGATCCTGAACGTCTCGGAGCCCGCGATCCACCACCTGCTCGAGGGGCCACTGGGACTCACCGGGCTGCCCGAGGCCGCCGTCGGCGTGATCGGCTTCGTCGTCGCGCTGCTGGTGGTGTCGTACCTGCACGTGGTGTTCGGCGAGATGGTGCCCAAGAACCTCGCGTTCTCGCTCCCGGATCGCGCCGTGCTCATGCTCGCCCCGCCGTTGGTCGCCGTCTCGAAGGCGTTCCACCCGATCATCGTGGCGCTCAACTGGACGGCCAACCACGTGCTGCGACTGTTCCGCGTGGAGCCGAAGGACGAGGCCGCCTCGACCTACACGCTCGACGAGGTCGCGACCATCGTGACGCAGTCGCGGCGCGAGGGCGTGCTCGACGACTCCGCCGGAACGGTGACCGCCGTGGTCGAGTTCACCGAGAAGAAGGCCGCCGACATCGCGGTGCCGGTGAGCGCCCTGGTGACGCTGCCCGAGACGACCACCCCGGCCGAGATCGAGCGCGCCGTCGCCCAGCACGGATACTCGCGGTACGTGATCGTCGACGAGACGGGACACCCCACGGGCTACGTGCACCTGAAGGACGTGCTGCGCGCGGCGGAGGGATCGGATGCCGACATGGCCCGCCCCATCCCCGCCAAGCGCGTGCACCACATGGTGTCGATGCTCGAGACCACCGATCTCGAGGACGCCCTGGCCCTCATGCGCCGCTCCGGTCGCCACCTCGCCCAGGTGCGCGACGACCGCGGCGACGTGCAGTCGGTCCTCTTCCTCGAAGACGTGATCGAAGAGCTCGTCGGCGAGGTGCAGGACGCCACCGAGCGTCGCCGCTTCGTCTGAACGCAGAACACCGGATGCCACGGGGCCTGGGCCTCGTGGCATCCGGTGTCTTCGGGTGAGGGTGCGGTCGTTGCGTGTGATGTCGGCCGGGGTGCGCGGGTGCGGCGGGCCTCAGTACGCGCGGAGGTACTGCGCGGGGGCGGGGCTCGGTGCGCCCAGCTCGGCCGCGGCGCGCAGCGCGTAGTGCGGGTCGCGGAGCCATTCGCGGGCCGAGAGGATCGCATCGGCGCGGCCGTCGGCGAGGATCTGCTCGCCGAAGGTCGGATCGTCGATCATGCCGACGGCCGCGACGAGCAGGCCCGTCTCGCGTCGGACGGTCTCGGCGTAGTCGACCTGGTAGCCGGGCCCGGGGACGATGTGCTGATGGGGCACGAGGCCGCCGCTGGAGACGTCGATGAGGTCGGCGCCCGCGTCGGCGACGAGACGCGAGGCCGCGACGGTGTCGGCGACGTCCCAGCCGCCGTCTGCGGCGTCGGTGGCCGAGAAGCGGACGAACACGACCGCCTCTCTCGCGGCCTCGCGCACGGCCTCGGTCACCCGCGCGAGGAGGCGCACGCGGTTCTCGAACGATCCGCCGTACTCGTCATCGCGGTGGTTCGTGAGCGGCGAGAGGAACTGGTGGAGCAAGTAGCCGTGGGCGGCGTGCACCTCGACGACCTGGAAGCCGGCGCGAACGGCCCGGCGGGTGGCATCCGCGAAGTCGGTGACGACCTTCTCGATCCCCGCGGCGTCGAGGGCGACGGGGGCGGCGAAGGCGTCGTACGCCAGAGCCGAGGGGGCGACGGTGGTCCAGCCGCCCTCAGCGGGAGAGACAGTGCCGCGACCGCCGGTGAGGGGCGAGGTGGTCGAGGCCTTGCGGCCCGCGTGGCCGAGCTGCACTCCGGCGACCGCTCCGCGCGAGCGGATGGCGGCGACGATCGGGGCCCACGCCTCGGCCTGCGCGTCGGTCCAGATGCCCGCGTCCTCGGGCGAGATCCGCCCCTCGGGGGACACCGCGGTCGCCTCGGCGATCACCAGGCCCGCGCCTCCGGCCGCGAACTGCGCGAGGTGCACGTGGTGCCACTCGTTCGGCACGCCCTCGACAGCGCTGTATTGGCACATCGGCGAGACCCAGAGGCGGTTGCGCATCTCGGTACCGCGGATCGACAGGGGTGTGAAGAGGGAACTCATGAGGACCTTTGCGTTCTAGGGTGACGCCATGACGGCGAAGGACTTCGACGGGCAGGACGTCGCCCGTGCACTGCGGAAGCCAACGGCGGACGACGACAAGTATTCCCGCGGAGTCGTCGGGTTGCGCACCGGCTCGGCCCGATACCCGGGGGCCGCGGTCCTCGGTGTCGAGGGGGCCTGGCGGACGGGAACGGGGATGGTCCGGTACCTCGGCCCCGCGCGCGCCCAGGACTTCGTGCTCCATCGGCGCCCCGAGACCGTCACCTCGGACGGGCGCGTGCAGGCGTGGGTTATCGGATCGGGGACGGATGCCGCCGAGCGCGACGCCGCCGAGACCGCGGCGCTGCGCGGCATCCTGTCGGGAGAGATCCCCGTCGTCGTCGACGCCGGAGCGCTCGATCTCGTGCCGGGGGCGACGGCCCCCGTGATCGTCACCCCGCACGCGCGGGAGCTCGACCGGCTCCGCGAGAGCCTCGGGATGCCGGCGGCCGACGCCCGTGACGACGACGCGCGAGAGGCGGCGGCTCGCGAGACGGCGGAGGCGTTCGGGGGAGTGGTGCTCTCGAAGGGGGCGGTGACCATCGTCGCCGCCGCGGGCGGGTGGACGCGTCGCGTGTCGGCCGGGACCCCGTGGCTGGCGACGGCGGGCACCGGTGACGTGCTCGGCGGGGTGCTCGGAGCCGTCCTGGCCGGGTCGGTGGCCGCCGGCCGCGACGCCGTGGGCGACCTCGCCACCAGCGCCGCCGCGGCCGCGTGGCTGCACGGACGCGCCGGGCGGGCGGCATCCCTCGCCCTCGGAGAAGGCGGCGGACCGATCGCGGCGCTCGATGTCGCCGAGGCCCTCCCGGGCGTCGTGGCCGCCGTCCTGCGGGACTCGATCACGTAACGGTTCGCCCCCGCGCACCGCGCGACGACGGGGGTCGCGCCGCCGCCCGTCCGGGTCGGGAAGCCCCGCCCGCTTAGGATGAGGCGGTGTTGAGGCGTGTCGTTCCCCTGTTTGTCGCGTTCGTCGCCGTACACGTCGTGGTGGGGATCCTGGGCTATCAGCAGCCCAACGAGCCCATGGGTGACGTGTACCTGGTGTACGAACCCTGGTCGCGCTGCGCGCTCTTCGGCGGCATCGACGTGAGTTCGTGCACGCGCAGCGACGCGTGGGCGTGGCCCGGCATCACCGAGAAGTGGATCTACCCGCAGCTCGCCTTCCTGCCGATGACGTTCGCGTGGGTCTTCGCCTGGGCGGTCGGGTACACCCCCGCGTGGGCGATCACCGTCGCCCTGTTCAACCTCGTCGCCTTCGTCGTGCTGGTCGGCAAGGGCCGCTCGACGGGTCGCGTGCTCGCCGCGTGGTTCTGGATCGCCGCGATCCTCCTCATCGGCCCCGTGGGGCTCTATCGCATCGACGGAATCACGGTGCCGTTCGCGATCCTCGGCAGCATCTGGATGCTGCGGCGCCCGTTCGTGGCCTCGCTCCTGCTCTCGATCTCGGTGTGGATGAAGGTGTGGCCCGCCGCGATCCTCGCCGCGGGTCTCATCGTCGTGCGCCGCCGCCTGGCGCTGATCTGGGGCGCGGTCGCGGTGTCGCTCGCGACGATCATCCCCGTCGTGGCCCTGGGGGGAGCGCCCTACGTCTTCGGATTCGTGGGAGACCAGACGTCCCGCGGCATCCAGATGGAGGCGCCGGTCGGCGGCCTGTACATGTTCCTGGCGGCCTTCTACGTGCCCGGCAGTGAGGTCTACTACGACGGCGGCGTGCTCACCTTCCAGGTGACCGGGCCGGGCGCCGAGCCCCTCATCGCCGCGATGACGCCGATCATGCTGCTCACGATGGTCGCCGTCGCCGTCGTCGGCGTGATGAAGATGCGCCGCGGAGCGACCTTCCTCTCGCTGTTCCCCCCGCTCTCGCTGGCCCTGGTGACCGCGTTCATCGCGCTGAACAAGGTCGGCTCGCCGCAGTACTACGTGTGGCTGTTCGCCCCGGTCGTGCTGGGCCTGATGATCGACCGTCGTCGCTGGTACGCCTTCGCGGGGATGACGCTCGTGATCGCCGCTCTGACGCAGTGGATGTACCCGCTGATGTACGACGGGCTGATGGCGACGCACCCGAACCCCTTCCCCGTGGTCGTGCTCGAGGCGCGCAACCTGCTCGCCCTGGTCCTGCTGGTGTGGGCGATCGCGCGCGTGGTGCGCGTGCCCACGGGGCGCGTGCGTCCGCCGGCGGGGCTGCGCGAGATCGTGACGGGACGCCGGCCGATCCCCGCCCGGGTTCCGTCCGGGCGCTGAGCCCGTTCCGCCCGACGGGTCGCCGCCGTAGGCTCGGAGCATGCTCATCGCCTTCTCCGTCGCCCCCTCCGGCGTCGGCACCCTCGCAGCCGAGAACCCCGACGCCTCGGTGCACGACGCCGTCGCCGCGGCGGTCGCCGTCGTGCGCGCGTCGGGGCTGCCCCACCGCACGACCTCGATGTTCACCGAGATCGAGGGGGAGTGGGACGAGGTGTTCGCCGTCGTGAAGGCGGCGACGGATGCCGTGATGCCCTACGGCTCTCGTGTCTCGCTCGTGCTCAAGGCCGACATTCGCCCCGGGCGGACCGGCGAGCTCGACGGCAAGATCGAGCGGCTCGAGGACGCGCTGGAGCGTCGCGAGGACTGAACCGCGCGGGCGCCACTCCCGGCCCTCGAAACGATTCGACCTGACCCTCGCCGGCCGACTACGATCGGCTGGTGACCTCTTCGACGACCTCGAGAGGTGCGGCGATGCGGGCGCTCCTTTCTCTCGCCATCGGTAGTTTCGGCATCGGTATGACCGAGTTCGTGGTGATGGGCCTGCTGCCCAACATCGGCCGCGACCTGCTGCCCACCGCCTACGCGGCGTCGCCCGACGACGCGATCGCCCAAGCCGGGTGGCTCATCTCGCTGTACGCCCTCGGCGTCGTGGTGGGAGCCCCCACCATCGCCGGGTCGGTCGCGCGCTTCCCGCGGCACCGCGTGATGATCGTGCTGGCCGCAGCGCTCGCCTTCTTCACGCTGCTGACCGTGATCGCCCCCACGTTCGAGCTGGTCGCGGCATCCCGCTTCCTCGCAGGACTCCCGCACGGGGCGTACTTCGGCATCGGCGCCCTCGTCGCCGCCGACGTGCTCGGCCCGGGCAACCGCGCCAAGGGCGTGGCCTTCGTGCTCACGGGCCTCACGATCGCGAACGTCGTGGGCGTGCCGCTCGGCACCCTCCTCGGCCAGCAGGTCGGGTGGCGTGCCGCGTTCGCTGTCGTCGCGGGCATCTTCGCCCTCGCGACGCTGTGCATCGCGTTCTTCGTGCCGAAGCACCCGGGCACGCCCGGTCGACGCCTCCGCGACGAGCTGCGGGTCTTCCGGCTCGGACAGGTGTGGTTCGCGCTCGGCATCGGCGCCGTCGGATTCGGCGGCTTCTTCGCGATGTACAGCTACATCGCGCCCATGATCACCGACGTCGCGGGCCAGCCGGAATGGGCCGTCTCGCTCGTCCTGGTGCTCGTGGGCATCGGCATGACGATCGGCAACATCGTCGGAGGAGCGCTCGCCGACAAAGACCTGCGCTTCTGGCTGTTCACCGGGCTGATCGCGCTGGGCGCGGCCTCCGTGGGCCTCGCCCTGACCGCCGGGTGGATCGTGAGTCTCGTGCTGTTCGCGTTCCTCGTGGCCTTCTGCGGCTCGGCGCTGAGCCCCGCCATCCAGACGCGGCTCATGGACGTCGCCGAGGACAACCAGTCGATCGCCGCCGCCCTCAACCACTCGGCGCTCAACATCGGCAACAGCCTCGGAGCGTTCCTCGGCGGCCTCGCGATCGCCGCGGGGCTGGGACTCGTGGCCCCCGCGTGGGTGGGGGCGGTCCTGGCCCTCGGCGGACTGGTCGTCGCCGTGCTCGCCTATCGCGTCGAAGATCGCACCGGCCGTCACCCCACCCACCGGATGCCGGCGGCCGAGGCCGCGCAGACGGCGATCACCGGCTCGATCCCGACGCAGCGTTGAAGCGGGCGCGAGCGCGCTCGCGGGTCGACCGAAATCGCGGATGCCGCGGGCTCACGGCATCCGGGAATGCTCAGCTCGCGAGCAGGCGGCGCAGGTGCGCGGCGACCGCGGCGGTCTCGATGAGGAAGCCGTCGTGGCCGAAGTCGCTCGAGAGCACGACCGCGCTGTCTCCGTCGAGCGTGCGCGGGACCCCGCGGGCGATGCGGTGCTGGCCGTCGATGGGGAACAGGCGGTCGCTGTCGATCCCGAGTACCAGCGTGGTCGCGGTGACGCGGCCGAGGGCGTCTTCGACGCCATCGCGGTCGCGGCCGACGTCGTGCGAGTTCATCGCCTCGACCAGGGTCAGGTAGCTGTTCGCGTCGAAGCGGCGGGTGAACTTGTTGCCGTGGAAGTCGAGGTACGACTCCACCGCGAAGCGTCCGCCGCGGCCCAGGGGGCTGACCCCCGACTGCCACGACCGCTGGAAGCGCGAGTTGAGCTCGGTGGGGCTGCGGTAATTGAGAAGGGCCATGCGGCGGGCGAGCGCGAGACCGCGGTGCGGGCCGTCGCCGTCGCCCGCGTCGTAGTACTCGCCGCCCGCGAAGCGGGGGTCGACCCTCACGGTGTCCATCTGCACGGAGTTCAGCGCGATCTGGTCGGCCGTCGTGATCGGCGGGGCCGAGAGGATCGCGGCACGCTCCACACGGTCGGGGTGACCGACGGCCCATTCGATCGCGTGCATGCCGCCCATCGAGCCGCCGACCACGGCGTACCAGCTGCCGATGCCGAGGCGATCGGCGAGCAGGGCCTGCGCCGCGACCTGGTCGCGGATCGTCAGGTACGGAAAACGCGAGGCCCATTCGTACCCGTCGGGCGCGATGCTCGCGGGGCCGGTCGAGCCCTGGCATCCGCCCAGCATGTTCGGGGCGACCACGAAGAAGCGGTCGGTGTCGATCGCGGCGCCGGGGCCGACGAGGTCGCTCCACCACCCGGCCGTGGGATGGCCGGGCCCGGCCGCGCCGCGCACGTGGCTGTCGCCGGTGAGGGCGTGCAGGATGAGGACCGCGTTGTCGCCCGCGGGGGAGAGCTCGCCCCACGTCTCGAAGGCGAGGCGGAACGCCGGGAGGGACTCGCCGCTCTCGGTCTCGAACGCCCCGAACGCGGCGAAGCGGCGGTCGCCGACCGGGTCGCCGTCGCGCCAGGCACCGGTGGCGGGAGGGCGGCCGAGGAGGGACCGGGCGTCGGCCTCCGTCACCGGGGCCGAGGGCACCGTGTCTTCGGAGATCTGCCAGTCCATGGCATCCATTCTCTCCGGTGTCGGAGGGGTCGACCGGACTGTTACGGTCGCGGACCACGGCGACGGTGCTTGTCAAGAACCCGTTCCCTCCCGGGTGGGGTCGTCATGATCCGGGCATGGCGAACTTCCTCCTCATCGCGGCCTCGAGCGACATCGGTCAGGCGACGGCGAAACGACTGCAGGACGCGGGACACCGCGTCGTGACCACCGCGCGGGACTCCTCGCGGATCGAACCCGACTTCACCCTGGATGCCACCGACTTCGACGCCGTGGACCGCGTCGTCGGCGAGGCGGGCGATCTCGACGGCATCGCGGTGTTCGCGGGCTCGATGCTGCTCAAGCCTGCGCACCTGACCTCGCGCGAGCAGTACGACGAGCTCATCGCCGCCTCGCTGACCACGGCGTTCGCCGCCGTCCGCGCCGCAGGATCCCACATGCGCGACGGGGGAGCGGTCGTGCTGGTCTCGTCGGCGGCGGCCCTCGCGGGGCTGCCGAACCACGACGGGATCGCCGCAGCGAAGGCCGGGGTTATCGGTCTGACGCTCTCGGCCGCCGCGAGCTATGCCGCGCACGGACTGCGCGTGAACGCCGTGGCCCCGGGCCTCGTGCAGACGCGGCTGACCGAGAAGCTCACCTCGAGCGACATGTCGCGCAAGGTGTCGGAGGCGATGCACCCGCTCGGTCGCCTCGGCGAGCCCGACGACGTCGCGCGCGCCGTGGAGTTCCTCCTCGCGCCCGAGAACGCGTGGATGACCGGCCAGGTGCTGGGCGTCGACGGGGGCCTGGGAAGCCTGCGGCCGCGGCAGAAGGTGTGACCCCCGCCGCGTGAGGGGTCGGTTCTGGTCGCCTCGCACGCGGCCGGGCGACACATTCCGACCCCTCACGCGCGTCGGCACACGCGCGAACGCCCCGACCCGGGGAGCCCGGGGCGGGGCGTTCGGCGCGTGCGGGTCAGGCGCGGGCGGCCTCGGACAGGCGACGCGCGGCGGCGAGGGCCTCGTCGAGGTCGGCCTTGAGGTCGTCGATGTTCTCGAGCCCCACCGACAGGCGCACCAGGCCCGGGGTCACGCCGGCGGTGAGCTGCTGCTCGGGCGTGAGCTGCGAGTGGGTGGTGGACGCCGGGTGGATGACCAGCGAGCGCACGTCGCCGATGTTGGCGAGGTGGCTGAACAGGCTCAGCGAGTTGACGAACTCGCGGCCCGCCTCGACGCCGCCCTTCAGCTCGAACGACAGCACTGCGCCGACGCCCTTGGGGGCGTAGTTGTTGGCCGCGGCGTACCAGGGCGAGGTCGGCAGACCGGAGTAGTTGACGGTCGCGACGTCGGGGTGCGACTCGAGCCACTCCGCGATCTCCTGCGCGTTCTGCACGTGGCGCTCGATGCGCAGCGACAGGGTCTCGATGCCCTGGATGAGCTGCCACGCGCTCTGCGGCGAGATCGAGGCTCCGAGGTCGCGCAGCAGCTGTACGCGCGCCTTGATGATGTAGGCGAGGCCGTCGCCGACCGCCTGCGTGTAGACCGCGCCGTGGTACGAGGGGTCGGGGGTCGTCAGGCCCGGGAAGCGCTCGGAGTTCTCGGACCAGGGGAAGGTTCCGCCGTCGACGATGACGCCGCCGATCGTGGTGCCGTGCCCGCCGAGGAACTTGGTCGCCGAGTGGACGATGATGTCGGCGCCGTGCTCGAAGGGGCGGATGAGGTACGGGGTCGCGATCGTGTTGTCGACGATGAGCGGCACCCCGGCGTCGTGGGCGATGTCGGCGACGGAGCGGATGTCGAGCACGTTGATCTTGGGGTTGCCGATGGTCTCGGCGAAGAACAGCTTGGTGTTCGGACGCACCGCCGCGCGCCACTCTTCGGGGTCGTCCTGGTTCTCGACGAAGGTCGTCTCGATGCCGAGCTTGGCGAGGGTGTACTTGAAGAGGTTGTACGTGCCGCCGTAGATCGAGCTCGACGAGACGATGTGGTCGCCCGCCTGCGCGATGTTGAGGACGGCGAAGGTCTCGGCTGCCTGTCCGCTGGCGACGAGGAGGGCGCCGGTGCCGCCCTCGAGGCCCGCGACGCGCTGCTCGACGACGTCTTGCGTGGGGTTCTGGATACGCGTGTAGATGTTGCCGAACTCGGCCAGCGCGAACAGGTTCGCGGCGTGGTCGGCGTTGTCGAACACGTACGAGGTGGTCTGGTAGATCGGGGTGGCGCGGGCCTTGGTCACCGGGTCGGGCTGTGCGCCGGTGTGGATCTGCTTGGTCTCGAAACGCCAGTTCTCGGGTACCGACATGACTGCTCCTCAGCTTCTGGAGGCCGGGCGGTCGCCGTGGCCTGCTGCGAGCGTAGGGACAGCCTCCGACACCGACAACCGATGGGGACACGGGCCGTAACACCGCGCCGCGGTCCGGTGTCGGAGGGGACCGATAGCGTGGATGCCATGACACGACGCGCAGTGGTGACCGGGGCCAGTTCGGGTATCGGAGAGGCGACGGCGCGCCTCTTGCGCTCGCGCGGGTGGGAGGTCGTGGGCGTCGCCCGTCGCGCGGACCGCCTCGCGGCCCTCGAGGCCGAGACCGGGGTCGTCGCGCACGCGGCCGACCTGACCGACGCCGCCGACGTCGCCGGGCTGTCGACCTGGCTGCGCGAGACCGGCGGACTCGACGCGCTCGTGCACGTCGCCGGAGGGGCGCGCGGCAGCGACCGCGTCGAAGACGGCGACCCCGAGGACTGGCGCTGGATGTTCGAGGCGAACGTGCTCTCAGGGCAGCGGCTCGTGGCATCCCTTCTGCCTCTCCTGCGCTCGGCCGCCGATGCCGGCGGCCACGCCGACCTGCTCTTCGTCACCTCGACCGCCGCACAGACGGCCTACCCGGGCGGCGGCGGGTACAACGCGGCCAAGGCGGGCGAGGCGATGCTCGTGCACGCTCTGCGTCAGGAGCTCAACGGCGAACCCCTGCGCGTCATCGAGATCGCCCCGGGCATGGTGCGCACCGAGGAGTTCAGTCTCAACCGCCTGGGCGGAAATCAGGAAGCCGCCGACAAGTTGTACGCGGGTGTCGAGGCGCCGCTCCTGGCCGACGACGTCGCCGACGTCATCGCGTACGCCCTCGACGCCCCCGGTCACGTGAACCTCGACCTGGTCACCCTGCGTCCCGTGGCCCAGTCCGCGCAGCACCTGCTCGCGCGCGGGCCCCTGACGACGCGCTGACCCGGGGGCGACCGCGCCGCGGTCGACAGCGGCGGAAGGCAGCCCGGTAGCGGGGTCAGCCCACCTCTCCGCGCGCCGCGGTGGCGGTGACCTCGACCTCCGCCGCGTCGGAGAACGCGACCTTCGGGACGAAGAACAGCAGCACGGCGGCGAGCAGGCCGCCCGCGCTGCAGATGATCCACACGGTGACGTAGCCGGCGAACGGTGCGGCGGTTCCGATCGCGGCTCCCGCACCGCCGGCCAGCACCACGCCGAAGATCGCGGACGACATGGTGCCGCCCATCGTCTTGGTCGTGTTGGTCATCGCCGAGGCGACGCCCGTCTGTCCGCGCGGAGCCGCCGCCGCGGCGGCGGCGGGCATCGCCGCGACCAGGGCGCCCGCGCCGAGACCCGCGATGCCGAGGCTCAGCAGCACCTGCCACAGCTGGTCGTGCAGGGGCAGGAGGAGGGCGTACCCGACACCGACGAGAGCCGCGGCCCCGATGAGCATGACGCGCGGGCTCGCGCGACGCGAGGTGACGGCGAAGAGGACGGCGCCGACGATGAGCGAGAGCAGGTAGGCGCCGACCACGTTCGAGCGCTGCGTCGCGTCGAGGCCCAGGCCGTAGCCGAGGGCGGGGTCGGTGCCGATGTAGGTGACGAGCGGCCCCTGAGCCCCGAGCAGGCTGATCCCGACGAGGAAGGCGGTGGCCTGCACGGGCCACATCTCGGGACGCCGGAGCATGCGGATGTCGATGGCCGGATCGGGTTGGCGTAGCTCGTAGCGCACGAAGAGCGCGCCGAGGATCACACCGACCACGAGGAGGCCGCCGATGACGAGGGGGCCCGGGCCCGCCGGCAGGCGCACGAACGACAGCGCCCCGGTGATGAACAGCAGAGCACCGGCGAGGATGACGAAGCCGCCGACGTCGAGACGGCGCGGCTCGCTCGAGCGCTCGGACTCGGGCACCCCGAGCCAGATCGCGACGCTGATGAGGGTCACCACGACGGCCGGGATCGCCAGAGAGAGCGGGAGGTCGCCCCCGCTCGCGGCGAAGAAGCGACCGGCGGCGAGGGCGCCGAGGATGCCGCCGAACTGCAGGCCGACGACGAGGAGTCCGGCGGCACGGCGCGTCTGGGACACTCCGCGCTGCTGGCGGCGTCCGCGGTCGAAGATCAGGGCGATCTCGAGAGGCAGCCAGACGACGTAGAACCCCTGGAACGCCCACGCCACGAGGAAGGTCGCGAACGAGTCGGCGAACACCAGCGCCCAGCTCGCGAGAGCGGTGGCGATCGCCGAGAGCAGCAGGATGCGCTTGTGCCCGAACATGTCGCCGAGCTTGGCGAGGACGGGGAGGACCAGGGCCGACACGAGGAGCTGGGCCGCTTCGAACCAGTTGATGTCGGCGTCGCGGATCCCGAGGTGCGTGACGATCTCGGGGAACAGGGGGATGTAGAAACCCTGGAGGATGCCACTGGCCAGCTCCACGAGAACGAACCAGCCGATGAGACCCGCGGTCACCCCGAGCGCGGAGGTGCGCACCCGTGCGACCGCGCCGGAGACGCGCGACATGGCGTGAGAGTAACACCGCGGGCACCGGGTCGACGACGCGGGGGGATGCGCCGCGGAGCGCGTGCGGGGCGCCTCTCGCCGTCGCGGCGCGGCAGCCGTCATGGAGCGTGCTACGTTCACTCGTAAACGTGCAAAAAGGAGCTGGCGCGAATGGGGTGGGACGCGCGGGCCGTGGCGGTGGACGGAGCGGGATTGCGCTCCGGCATGACCGCCGCAGAGATGGTGGCTCGGTTCGCCCGGCTCAACGAGCTGGCGACCGCCGATGCCCTGCGCGAGTTCGCCGACCCCGGCTCCCCGGCACCGACCTTACGCGCTCGGATGGTCTCCGCGCGCTTGGCCGACGAGTCCCGCCTCCTCGGGGGTGGTCGATCGGAGTCGCACGCCGACGCGGTGTTCGACCGCTGGCTGCGCGCGCACGGGATGATCCCGCATCGCGGCGTGGCCTGGGGCCGCGTGAGCACGCTCGGGCCGTACTCCCGGCTCGTCCTGACGCTCGCGGCCACCATGCGCGTGGGGACGCGTGCCGCCCTCGTGCGCCTCGACCACGACGTGCGTCGCGTCACCCGGGCCCTCGAGGAGGAGGGGTGCGACGCGGCGTTCGAGCAGTTCCATCGCGATGCGCGCGCGTTCGCCCGCCCGTCGTTCCCACGCGTGCAGGCGGGGGTGCTCGTGAGTCCGGTGCGCGGCTGGCGATGGAACGAGCGGGAGCGCTTCTCGCGCCTTCTGAACCGGCACGGCCTCCGCGCGCGCTCGGGATTGGCGGAGGACCAGTGCCACGTCGACGCGGGGGCTCCGCTCGTCATCTGGAACCCCCGTCTCGCGACCGTGCCGATCGGCGAGGCGCCCGTGACCGTCGTGGATCTCCGGGTGATGGCGCGGTCCTGAGCGCGCTCGCCGCGACCCGACGGCGACGTCCCGCGTCGGCCTGAACCCCGGGGCCGGGACCCGGGGCGGGGAGCGGTTTCGGAGTGTGTTAGTTTCTGCTTGTAAACGAGCAAAAAGCAGGAGCCCCCGTGTTGAGCAGCGTCACTGCCCCCCGTGAGTCCGAGACCCCGATGTCGCCGGAGCGTCTCGCCCGGGAGAACCTGCCCCTGGCGAAGTACCTCGCCGTCGAGAAGGCGCGCAGCGCGCAGCACGTCGATCTCGACGATCTCCTCTCGGCGGCGTACCTGGGCCTGGCCACCGCGTCGATGGAGTACGAGCCCGCACGCGGCATCCCGTTCGGCGCGTACGCGCGCACGAAGATCACGTGGGCGATCCTCAACGAGATGCGCGCCGCCGACCCGGCGGGCGAGCGCAGTCGCGAGAAGATCGAGCGGGTGCGCGTCGCCGACGAGCTCGTGCGAGTGCGAACCGGTCGGGCCGCGAGCGTGGCGGAGCTGGCCGCCGAATCGGGCCTCGACGCCGAGGTCGTGGAGAAGATGCGGGTCCTCGACGAGATGGTCCGCACCGGGACGAGCTTCGAGGTGCAGTTCGAGAACGACGACTCCCGGCAGGTCGCCGACCTCACCGACAGCGTCATCCTGCCCGAGCACGCCGTCGAACAGGCCGAGAAGCAGCGCATGCTCGAGCGCATCGTCAACGCCCTGCCCGACCAGATGCGCCAGGTCATCCGCGGGGTCTACCTCGACGAGCGGATGGTCAAGGACGTCGCCGCGGATCTCGCGGTCAGCCACGCCTACGTCTCGAAGCTTCGACGGATCGGTCTCGGACTCATGCGCGAGGCCCTCGACGCGTGGGAGAACGGCACGACGCCGGATCGCTCGACGGCCACGAAGGCCGCCTTCTTCGACGGCGTCTTCGGCTCCGCGCCGGTGCCGTCGGGCCGGGCCCTGCAGGGGGCCGCGTCGTCGAGCGCGGAGCTGGCGGGACTGGCGCTGCCGGCCTGATCCGACCGACCGGATGCCGCCGAGCGGGCGGCCCCGCGGAGTTCTTCGCACAGCTCGGTTACGCCCGGCCCGCCCCGTCGCGATGGTGGGGGGTGCGGGGCCACGGACGGCCCCGCTTCGAACACCCCATCCACGGAGGAACAACATGGGTCTTCAGATCGCAACCAACGTCGGTGCTCTCAACGCGTACCGCAACCTGTCGGTCAACCAGAACGACGTGTCGAAGTCGCTCGAGAAACTCTCGAGCGGTCAGCGCATCAACCGTGCGGCCGACGACGCCGCCGGGCTCGCCATCTCCGAGGGCCTGCGCTCGCAGGTCAACGGCTTGAACGTTGCCGCGCGCAACGCCCAGGACGGCATCTCGGTCATCCAGACCGCGGAAGGCGCCCTGACTCAGGTCCACTCGATCCTGCAGCGCGTGCGCGATCTCGCGGTGCAGGCGGGTAACGACTCCAACAACCCCGCGTCGCGCGACGCGATCAAGACGGAGATCGACACCCTGGGCGAGGAGCTGACGCGCGTCGCCGAGAGCACCAACTTCAACGGAATCAAGCTCCTCAACGGTGACAACGCCGCCTTGACCTTCCAGGTCGGCGCGGGTGCCGTCGCCGCCGAGGACCAGATCTCGGTCACGCTCACGGACTTCAGCACCCTCGGTGCGACGGTCGGGGCACTGACGGTGGACACGGCGGCGAACGCGGCGACGTCCATCGCGGCCATCGACACCCAGATCACGAACGTGTCGACCGCCCGCGCCGGAATCGGTGCGGCGCAGAACCGCTTCGAGTCGACCATCAACTCGCTGCAGGTCTCGGCCGAGAACCTGTCCGCCGCGAAGAGCCGCATCGTCGACACCGACATGGCGGCCGAGATGGTCAAGTACACGGCCTCGAACATCCTGGCTCAGGCGGGCACCGCGATGCTCGCCCAGGCCAACCAGTCGGGCCAGGGCGTCCTGCAGCTCCTGCGCTGATCCGCAGCGCTGACGCGCCGGCGACGCCCGGGCGGGGGATTCCTCTCGCCCGGGCGTCGCTTCACCCGGGATCGCTGCACAGACGGAAGACGAAAGACACCATGAACATCGACGGTCTGGCATCCGGTCTGAAGACCAAAGAGGTCATCGACGCGCTGATGAGCGTCGCGGCGATCCCCAAGACCCTGGTGACGAACAAGATCACCGACCGCACCACCATCATCAGCAATCTGCAGTCGGTGAACACCTCGCTGCAGAGCCTGGCCGACAAGGCGAAGACCGCGGCCTCGGCGACCTCGCTCGCGCGCTTGACGGCGACGAGCTCGGCCGACGCCGTCACCGTCACGGCCGGCGACAAGGCCCGCCTGTTCTCGACCGCCGTCGTGGTCGACACCCTCGCCGTGGCCCACGCCGTCGTCACCGCTCCCGGCGCAGCCGACGCCTTCGGCGGACCGTTCACGCTCGTCGCCGCCGACGGCACGGCGACCGAGATCTCGCCGACCGGCAGCGCGCCGGGCGATCTGGTCGCCGCGATCAACGCCGCGGGCGCGGGCGTCACCGCCACCGTGGTGCCGGGCGGCCGAGGGGCCGACGGCCAGCCGCTGTCGCGCGTGCAAATCACCGCGAGCACGACGGGGGCGGATGCCGCCTTCACCCTGCACCGCGGCAGCGCCGCCGACGTCGCCGCCGGAACCGGACCCGACGTCGCGACCGAGGCGGGCGCCGCGATCGTCGCACAGGGGACCGATGCCGTCATCCGCCTGTTCGCGGGGACCGCCGCCGAGCAGAAGGTCACCAGCTCGACCAACACCTTCACCGGGATCGGCGAGGGCATCGACGTCACCGTGCGCGCCGTGTCGGCGCAGCCGGTGACGATCACGGTCGCCGCCGACCCGAAGGCCGAATCCGACACCGCGGCCGCGTTCGTCAAGGACATCGCGGCCCTGCTGACCCGCATCGACAACGGGTCCAAAGCCACCGTCGCCGCCCCGGGCGCCGCGACGACGCTGGGCGTGTTCACCGGCGACAGCACGGTGCGCGCCCTTCGCGGCGCGCTCGCCGGCGCCGTGCAGAGCCCCGTCGACGGGATCTCGCCGTCGACGATCGGCATCCGCGTCGACAAGGCCGGGACGCTCACCTTCGACCAGGACGCCTTCACCGCGGCGATGACGGCCGATCCCGCCCGCACGCAGGCGGTCTTCTCCGCCGTCTCGGATCGCGTCCAGGCGGCCACCGCGCAGTACTCCGACAAGTACGACGGCCTGCTGACGCAGCGGATCACCGGTCAGCAGACGGAGGTCAAGACGCTGCAGCAGCAGGTGGAGCGCATGGACCTCCGGCTCGACATGCGGCGCGCCACGCTCGAGCGCACGTACTCCGCGATGGAGGTGCGCCTATCGGGACTGCAGTCGCAGTCGTCGTGGCTCACCTCGCAGCTGGCCGCCCTCACCCCGTCGTCGAAGTAACCGCGAACAGGAGACAGAACGATGCCCGTCACCACCCTCGCCCGTGCGCAGCAGGAATACCTCGAGCAGCAGGTCTCGTCCGCGACCCCCGAGCGTCTGGTCACCATGCTGTACGACCGGCTGCTCGTCGACGTCGAACGCGCGCGCGTCGCCCAGTCCGCCGGTGACTGGCCCTCGGCCGGCACGTACCTCACGCACGCCCAGGCGATCATCGCCGAACTCAGCGGCTCGCTCGACGCGAACTGGGACGGGTCGGACGGGCTGCGCGGGCTCTACACCTACATCACGGGCCGCCTCATCGTGGCCAACGTCGGCCGAGACGAAGCGGCGACCGAGGAGTGCGCGACCCTGATCGCCCCGCTCCGCGACGCCTGGCACGCCGCGGCCGCCGCCCTCACGGTCTCGTGACCCCCTCGTGACCGACGACGTCGTGGCCTGGGCCGCACTCCTCGACACCTTCGAGCGCGCCCTCGACGGCGGCGACGAGTACGTCCCCGAGGCCTTCGCGCGCCCCGCCGGTCCTCCGCCCGAGCACCTCGTCGCTCGCGCGCGCGCGATCCTCGAGCGGCAACTCCGCGAGATCGAAGCGGTCGGCATCGCCCGCGCCGAGGTCGCGCGCGAGCTCGCGACCCTCCGGCGGATCCCCCCGACGCAGACGAGCGGACCCGTCTACCTCGACGTGCGCGGGTGACCGGGTCGCTCCGCGCCTGACAGGGCCGTGGCGGGGCGGGACGGCATCCCTCCGCATCCGACGCTCGCGGTTACGCCGGGGCGTTCGCGTCGCGATAGTCGGGGCCGAGCACGGATCGCTCATCGCCTGGCCACGGATCGGCTCGCTTTCGACCGGAGTGCCGCGTGCTCGAATCCGTCACCTCAACCGCGCTGTCCAGCGCCCTCGACGCGCTGTCGATCCGGCAGCGCGCGATCGCCGAGAACATCTCGAACGTCAACACCCCCGACTACCACGCCAAGCGCGTGTCGTTCGAGGACCGGCTCAAGAGCGCCGTCGAGCAGGGCTCCGGACGTGTCGAGGCGATCGTGCAGCGATCGCTGGAGCCCACCCGCCTCAACGGCAACAACGTCAACCTCGACACCGAGACGATGTCGAACATCGACACGGTGCTGCGCTACCAGTTCGCCGCCCAAGCGCTCAGCGGCCAAGCGGCATCCATCACCAAGGCGATCGGGCAGGCCTCCGCATGAGTTTCGACGCGATCGGCATCGCGGGGACGGGCCTGTCGGCCCACCGCAAGTGGTTGGACGCCATCAGCGACAACATCGCCAACGTCAACACCGCCACCCCCGCGGGCCAGGACATGTTCCGCGAGAAGTACGTCACCGTGGCCGAGGGGAGCCGGACACCCGGCGTCTACGTCACGGGCGTGCGCGACTCCACGGCGGAAGGGCGCCTCGTCTACGAACCCGAGCACCCCTACGCCAACGAGAACGGCTACGTCCAGTACCCGAACGTCGACCTCGGCGACCAGATGAGCATGCTGATCCTCGCCCAGCGCGGCTACCAGGCGAACGCCGCCGTCATCGACCGCGCCAAGACCAGCTACGAAGCGGCCCTGCAGATCGGACGAAGCTGATGAGCCTTGCCATCGACCCGACCGCGGCGGTGGGCGTGACGCCCCTGAGCCCGTTGAGCTTCGAGCAGACCGCCGCCCCGGCTTCGGCCGGCGTCGGCGGAGCGTCGTTCGCGACCTCGCTCGCCTCCGCGGTCGAGAACCTGCAGACCCTGCAGTCGACCTCGAACGAGCTCGCCGTGCAGGCCGTCACCGGAGACCTCGACGACATCCACAAGGCCACGCTGGCCTCGGCGCGCGCCGGCGTCACGCTCGACCTCATGGTCGCCGTCCGAGATCGCGGCGTCGCCGCGTTCAACGACGTCATGCGGATGCAGGCCTGACCGTGCCGCGCCTGCTCACGAACTCGTTCGAGCGTCTCAAGAGAATCGTCGCCGGCTTCACCGTCGCCCAGCGCACGATCGCCGTGATCGGCGCCGCCCTGCTCGTCATGGGCGTTATCGCGCTGGGCAGCTGGCTCGCGAAACCGCAGATGAGTCCGCTGTTCACCGGCCTCAGCCCGAGCGACGCGTCCGCCGTCGTCGAGCAGTTGAAGTCGGCGGGGGTCGCCTACGAACTGACCGAGGGCGGAGCGACGGTCCTCGTCCCCGACGCCCAGGTCTACCCGCAGCGACTGGCGGCCGCGGCCGCAGGGCTGCCCACCGACAACACCGGCGGCTACACCCTCCTCGACAAGATGGGGGTGACGGCGAGCGAATTCCAGCAGTCGGTGACCTACAAGCGCGCGATCGAAGGCGAGCTCGCGGCGACGATCGGCGCGATGTCGGGGGTCACCGCGGCCTCCGTGCAATTGGCCATTCCCGAGCAGAGCGTGTTCGTCGCCGACAAGCAGCACCCCACGGCATCCGTCTTCCTCAAAACCCAGGGCGGGTCGAGTCTCGACGACGACCAGATCGCCGCGATCGTGCATCTGACCAGTGCCTCCATCCCGGGGATGACGCCCGAGGACGTCGCGGTGACCGACCAGTCAGGGCGCGTCCTCGCCGCCGTGGGACAGGGCCTCACCGACTCCGCCAGCACGCAGGCCTCCGATCACGAGGCCAAGGTCGCGGGATCGGTGACCAAGATGCTCGAGACCATCGTGGGACCCGGCAACGCCACCGTCAGCGTCAGCGCCGACGTCGCCAACTCGACCTCCGAGCGCATGGACGAGACGTACACCGCGCCCGAGGGCGGCGTGATGACGAACGAGCAGACCCGCACGCAGACCTCGACCGGCGGACAGGCGGGGGGAACCGGGATCCTCGGCCCCGACAACATCGCCGTGCCCGACGCCGGCGGTTCGGGGTCGTTCGAGTCCGAGGAATCCACGCGGAACAACGCCGTCAACAAGACGACCGAGAAGACGACCACCCCGGCCGGAGAAGTCACCCGCCAGACCGTCAGCATCGCGCTCGACCGCGGCTCGGTGCAGGGGGTGACCGCCGAACAGGTTCAGGCCCTCGTCTCCAACGCCGCCGGCATCAACACCGCGCGCGGCGACACGGTGACCGTGGAGTTCGTCGACTTCAGCCAGAGCGCCGCCGCGGCCGCGGCCGCAGCCCTCCAGGCTGCGGAGGACGAGAAGGCCGCGCAGGTGCAGTCGGAGATCGTGCGCACCGCCATCATCGGCGGGTCGATCGTGCTGGCCGCCGTCATCGTCGTCGTCGCCCTGCTGGTGCGGCGGCGGATGAAGCGCCGCACGCTGTACACCGAGGACGGGCCCATCGAGTACTTCGCGTCGATGACCGAGACCGAGGAGCAGAAGCTCAAGACCCTGAAGGGCCTCGCCGAGCCGATCGCCCTCCCCGCCGTCCCGCCGACCAAGGTCCTCCCCACACTCCTCGACATCGAGGAAGAGCCCGAAGCCCCGCAGGTCTTGGTCGAGCAGCGTCGACGCGAGGTCGAGCAGTTGGCCAAGAGCGACCCGCAGAACGCCGCGAAGGCGCTCGCCAACATGATGGATGAGGCGATGGTATGAGCCTGCTCGACTCCCGCCCCGAAGCGGTCGCCGAGGTCGCGCCCACCGCCGTGACCGAGGTGCTCGCCGTCACCCGCACCCCCCTCTCGGGGCTGCGGAAAGCAGCGATCGTCATGCTCAACATGGATCGCGAGACCAGCGCCGAGGTGCTGCGCCACCTCGGCGAGGCACGCGCCGAGCTGTTGGCGGGCGAGCTCGCCCAGCTGGGCAGCGTCGACACGGCCGCGACCGCGGACGCTCTCGCCGACTTCCGCCGCATCGCCTCGGGCAGATCGCTCATGAGCCGCGGGGGCGAGCAGTTCGCCACGGGACTGCTCGAGACGGCGTTCGGCCGCGAGAAGGCCGTGGGAATGGTCGGTCGCGTCCTGTCGCAGGGGGTGGTGTCGTTCGACTTCCTCAACGCCGCCGATCCGACGCAGCTGGCCACGATCCTCGACGGCGAGATGCCGACCACCGTCGCCGTGGTGCTGGCGAACCTGCGGGCCGACCGGGCGGCGGCCGTGCTGGCCGCTCTGCAGGATCCCCTGCGCACCGACGTCGCCCAGGCGATCGCGGAGCTCGGCGTCGCCTCGCAGGAGGCGATCACCGTCGTCGCCGAATCGCTGCGCGCGCGCACGGGCGTGTTCGGCATTCGCGAGGCGCACGAGGCCATCGGCGGCGTCCAACCGCTGGTCGACATCATCAACCGATCCGACACCGCCCTCGAGAAGGCGCTGCTCGCCGGGCTCGACGACCGCGATCACGTGCTCGCCGAAGAGGTGCGCAGTCGGATGCTGACCTTCGCCGACATCGCGCGACTCGAGGACCGCGACGCCCAACGCGTGCTGCGCGGGATCGACCTGCGGGTCCTCGCCCTCGCGTTGAAGGGCGCCGACGAGCAGATCGGCGAGGTGATCCGCCGCAACATGACCGAGCGCAACCGCGAGAACCTCGAGGAGGAGACGCGAGCGCTGGGGCCTGTCCGCATGCGGCAGGTCGACGAGGCGCGCGCCGAGGTCGTCCGCGTCATCCGCGAACTCGAAGCCGCCGAAGAGATCACCCTCTCGCGCGAGGACGACGACGAGCTCATCGAGTGACCGGTACCCCGATCGTCCTCCCCGGTGGCGGTCGGTTACCGCGACGCCGTCGCGTCGCGATAGTCCGGGAAGAGCACGGATCGCTCGTCGACTTGGCCACGGATCGGCTTCGCCACAACCGCAGGGTGACCGCCGTGTCCGAGTCCGTCTTCACGCCGCTGGTGCTGCCGCGCGTGGGCGAGGTGCGAACCGACGCCCGGACCGTCGCCGACAGGGCGCGTGCGCGGGGCTACGCCGACGGCTTCGCCGAGGGGCGCCGCGACGCGCGGGCCGAACTCGAACGCGAGCGTCTCGAGGCCGATGAGCGATTCGCCGCGCGCGAGGCCGCGGCGCAGGATGCCCACCGGGCGGCGCTGTCGGCGCTGGGCGGGGCGCGGGCCCGTCTCGAGGACGGGATCGCCGCGATCGTGGCATCCGATCTGCGACGCATCGAGGAACTCGCGGTCGAGATGGCCGCCGAGATCCTCGGTGCGGAGATGTCGGATGCCGCCCGCTCGGCCGTGCACGCCGTGCGCCGGGCCGCGGCGCAGACACCCCGGTCGGCCTGGGTGCGCGTGCACCTCAACGAGCGCGACCTGCGCACGCTCAACACGGTCACGGACCCGTCCCTTCCGGAGGGCGTCGAGGTCGAGGTGGGGGCGGACGTCGACCCCGGGGGAGCGGTCGTGCGGATCGCGCACGGAAGCGTCGACACCCGCATCGCCGCCGCGCTGGAGCGCGCGCGCGAGGCCCTCTCGATCGACGAGAACGCCGAGGCATCGCCGTGAGCGCCCCGCGCAGCCGCTGGGAGCGCGCGCTCGCCGCGACGCGGCCGCAGCGCTCCGGCGTCGTCAAGGCCGTGGTGGGCCTCGGCATCGAGGCGCTCGGGGTTCCCGCCGCCGTCGGCGATCGCGTGCGCATCGAGACCTCGGGCGCTCGAGAGATCGATGCCGAGGTGGTGGCCGTCGACGGCGATGCCGTGCGCTGCATGCCCATGGGCCCGATGTCGGGCATCCGCGTGGGAGCTCCCGTGCGTCACTCGGGCGCGGCGCTGAGAGTGCCGACCGGACGCGCACTGCTGGGGCGTGTCCTGGACGGCCTCGGTCGTCCCATCGACGGCCGCGGTCCGCTCGTCGACGCCTCCCTCGTCTCGCTGGCCAACTCGGCTCCCAGTGTCATCGGGCGGCAGCGCATCGATCGGCAGCTCGGGCTGGGAGTCCGTGCGCTCGACACGATGACCCCCGTCGGTGTGGGGCAGCGCCTCGGGCTGTTCGCGGGTTCGGGCGTCGGCAAGTCGTCGCTCATGTCGATGATCGCGCGCGGCTCGACCGCCGATGCGACCGTGATCGCCCTCGTGGGGGAGCGCGGACGCGAGGTCCGCGAGTTCCTCGAGGACGATCTCGGGCCCGAGGGCCTCGCTCGCGCGGTGGTCGTGGTGGCCACGTCGGATCAGCCGGCGATGGCGCGTCTTCGCTCGGCGTTCGTCGCGACCCGCATCGCGGAGCAGTTCCGCGACGACGGCCTCGACGTGGTGCTGATGATGGACTCGCTCACCCGTGTCGCGATGGCGCAGCGCGAGATCGGATTGTCGGCGGGGGAGCCGCCCGCGACCCGCGGGTACCCGCCCTCGACCTTCTCGGTCCTGGCGGGGCTGCTGGAGCGCGCGGGCACCGGCAGCGTCGGATCGATCACCGGCTTGTACACGGTGCTCGTCGACGGCGACGACCACAACGAACCCGTCGCCGACGCCGCGCGCGGCATCCTGGACGGGCACGTGGTGCTCGACCGCGCTCTCGCCGTACGCGGGCATTTCCCCGCGATCGACGTGCTGGGCTCGGTGTCGCGCGTCGTCTCGAAGGTGACGACGTCCGAGCAGCGCGAGACCGCGATCGTCCTGCGGCGCGTGCTCGCCGCCCGTCGACAGGCCGACGACCTCATCGACATCGGGGCGTACAAGGCGGGGGCGAACCCCCTCGTCGACGCCGCTCTCGCGCACCGGGGCGCGATCGACGGGTTCCTCACCCAGCGCATGGACGATCTGACCGCGACCGACGACTCCTGGCGGCGCTTGGCCGCCCTGACGACCACTTTCGGAGGACTGTGATGACGTTCCCCCTTTCCGGCCTGCTGCGTGTGCGCGGGGTCCAGGAGCGCGCCGCCGCCGAGTCGTCGTCCCTCGCCCGTTCCGAGGCCGCCGCCGCGGAGACGGCGGTCGAGCAGGCGGTGTCGAGCCTGAGCGAGATCACCACGGCGATCGACGACGCCGCGACCCTTCTCGCTCTGGCCGCCGCGCGCTCGTCGGGGCAGGCGGCGCTCGCCGACCTGCGGACGCTGGCCCGCCTGCGCCGGGATGCCGCGGAGGCCGCTTCGGCCGCGCACGTGGAGGCGCGTCGTGAGCTCAAGGGGCTCGAGCGCCTCGAGGACGCGCACCTCGAGAGCGAGCTCGCGCGGGAGCGCCGGGCCGAGCAGAGCGCCCTCGACGAGATGGCCGTGGTCCGCGCCGCGCGCGATGAGGGGAGTGCGGCGTGAGCGTTCCTCTGCTCGCCGTGGCGACCGCCACCGCGCCGATGCGGGCGACGCGCGCGACGGGCGATCCGGCGACCGGCGCGCGTTTCGGCGACGCGCTCTCGGACGCCGCCCGTGCGCTGGCCGCGGGTGACGGCGATCCCGCCGCCGCGCCGAGCTCCGGGAGCGGCCGGATCGCCGTGGTGGGGCTCTGCGCTAAGGCGTCCCTTTCGGGCGGGGACGATCCGGCCCCCGGTGACGAGTCCTCGTCGGAGGGACCGGATGCCGAGACCCCCGCGCCCGTGGCGATGACGCTGATGCCCTTCCCGGTGCCGCCGACGACGCCGGGGAGCGGGGGACCGCGAGCCGCGGCCGACGCGCCGGACGCTCTGCCGCTCACTTCCCCGCCGGAGACGGCCTGGGCCGGCACGGCGGGGGAGACGGTCGCCCTCGGTGCCGCGGTCGGTGCGCCGCTGAGCCCCGCCGCGGCGGATGCGCCACCGATCCCCGTGACCGCGACCGCCGTCTTGGCGAGCGCCGGTCCGACGCCCGGAGCCCACGACGACGCCGCGGCGCTTCTGCCTGCCCTTGGAGAGCGCGCGGCCGATCGCAGCGCCGCGGCCGTCGCTCCCGCAGCGGTTCGCCCCGTTGCGGCCGGCGCGGCCCCCGTCGCCTCGCCGACGGGTGGGGCCCCGGCCGCTCCCGCACCGACCCCGGGCACGGCCCCCGCGATCTTCGCCCCCGCGCCCGCCACCGTCCCGTCCGTTCCCGAGACCCCCGCCGTGGCCTCGGGAACACCCGCCGCTTCCGGCCCGAACGATGCCTCCCCGGCCGGTGCCGCCCTCCCCGCCGCGATCGCCCCTGCCTCGCAGCCGACGGAACACGCGCCGTCGACTCCGCCGACCGTCGCCACGACCGGGGTCGCCGCGGCGGCCCCCGTGCCGGCATCCGTCCCCCTCGCACCGTCCCCTCCGGTCGAAGCCGCCGCCGCGACGGTGACCCAGCGCTCGATCGCCGCGCAGGTCGCGCCCGCCGTCGTGCACATCGCTCAGCGCGCCCCGGGCGTCCACCAGATCACCCTGACGGTCAGTCCCGACTCCACCGGGCCCGTGACCGTCCGCGCGCACATCGGCTCGGGGGGAGAGGTGCGCATCGACCTCGCCGGAGCGACCGAGGCCGGCCGAGACGCGCTGCGCGTCATGATCGCCGACCTGCGCCGCGACCTCGCGAGCGTCCTGCCGCACGCCCACCTGAGCGTCGGATCCGGCCCCATCGCCGACACCGGCGCAGGGGACCGCGGCGCCCCCGGTGGCGGTGGCTCCCTCGCCGATCAGCCCGGGCGCGGACGCGAGCCCCGGCCCGACGCCGCCGGGTCGTCCGCACCCGCCCGCGCGAGCACCCGTCCCCTGTCCGCGCCCTCCGTCGCCCTGACCGGCGGCGGGCTCGACATCGTCGTCTGAGAGGACCCCCGCATGCCCGTCACCCCCATCGCCGGCGCACCCGCCCCGATCCCGGCGAACACCGCGACCGCCACGGCGGCCGCGAGCGCACCGAAGAAGGCCCTCGACAGCGAGGTGTTCATGAAGCTCCTCGTCACCCAGCTGACGAACCAGGACCCATCCACCCCGATGGACACCAACCAGATGATCTCGCAGACCACTCAACTGGCCATGATGGAGCAGCTCACGGCGATGAGCCGCACCTCCACCGAGGCCTTCGCCCTCGACATGCGCCAGGCCGCCTCGACCCTCATCGGCCAGCAGGCCGGCTACCTCGACGCCAAGGGTGCCGCCGTCACGGGGATCGTGTCCACGGTGAGCTTCGACGGCCCGATCCCGCAGGTCACCATCGGCGACGCGACCGTCCCTCTCGACGAGATCACCTCCCTCGCCACCGCACCCACCCGCACGTCCGCCTGACCACCCCCACGAAAGAGACCTCCATGCTCCGTTCCCTCTCGTCCGGCATCTCCGGACTCCGCGCGCACCAGACCATGCTCGACGCCACGGGCAACAACATCGCCAACGTCAACACCGCCGGCTTCAAGGGCGCGTCGGTGCTCTTCCAGGACACGCTGTCGCAGGCGGTCGGCGGGGCCGCGATCCCCGGCGCCGACACCGGCGGTCGCAACCCCGCCCAGGTCGGGCTCGGCGTGCAGGTCGCCGGCATCCGCACCAACTTCAGTCAGGGCGCGGCGCAGACCACCGGACGCGGGGGCGACCTGATGATCCAGGGCGACGGCTTCTTCGCCGTGCGCTCGGGCGGGGAGACCCTCTACACGCGGGCCGGAGGCTTCGGCTTCGACGGCGCCGGCAACATGGTCACGGCCGACGGGTCGTTCGTGCAGGGATGGACCGCCCAGAACGGCGTCGTGGCCACCGGGCAGGCGGCGGGCAACATCTCGCTCCCGCAGGGGGCGGTCTCGCCGGCCCGCGAGACGACAGCGGCGACGGTGACGGGCAACCTCCCCTCGTCCGCCGCCGTGGGCGACAAGATCGTCCGCGACATCGCGGTGCACGACGCCCAGGGGGCCACCACCTCGCTCAGCCTCACCTTCACCCGCACCGCGACGGGGTGGGACGTCACCGAGCCCGCGAGCGGCGCCACCGGCACTCTCGCGTTCGTCGACGGCCGCCAGCCCACGGGGCTCACCCTGAACGCCGGCGACATCGAGGTCGACCTCTCCACGGTCACCGGCTTCGCCGACATGAGCACGGTCGCGATCACCTCGCAGGACGGTGCCGCCGCCGGCACCCTGCAGTCGTACTCCATCACCGGGGACGGCTCGATCGTCGGAACCTTCTCGAACGGCCGCACCGAGACTCTGGCGAAGGTCGCGATGGTCACCTTCGCCAATGCGGAGGGTCTCGAGAAGGTCGGGGGCACGGCCTTCCGCGCCACCGTCAACAGCGGCGGCGCCCAGATCGGCGAGGCCGGACAGGCCGGCTTCGGCAAGCTCGTCTCGGGCTCGCTCGAGATGAGCAACGTCGACCTGTCGCAGGAGTTCACCAACCTCATCGTCGCCCAGCGCGGCTTCCAGGCGAGCGCCCGCATCATCACGACGAGCGACGAAGTGCTGCAGGAACTCACCAACCTCAAGCGCTGACCCCACGGCGCCCGACGACGCGGCCCACCCGAGTTACCCGCGGTGGGCCGCGTCGCGATAGTCGGGGGCGTCCCCTCACCCATCGACCGGAGACCCCTCGATGATCACCCTCACCCGTCTCGACCACACGCGATTCGCGGTGAACCCGGATCTGATCGAGCGGGTGCACGAGTCGCCCGACACGACCCTGCACATGGTCGACGGTCGCGTGTACAACGTCGAGGAGAGCCTCGACGACCTCGTCGACCTCATCGTCGCCTACCGCGCGCGCGTTCTCGCAGCGGCATCCGCCCTCTCGGCACGCTCGGAGCTCTGACGTGGACATCGCTTTCGTCGTCGGGGTCGTGGTGGCCTTCGGCGCGCTGTACGCCATGATCACGATGGAGGGCGCCCACCTGAGCGCGCTCCTGCTGCCGGCGCCGATGATCCTCGTGCTCGGCTCGACCATCGGCGTCGGCATCGCCAGCCACACCCTGCGCGACGCCATCGCGGCGTTCGGCTCGCTCGGCCGGGTGGTGCGCGGTCCTCGATCCGCGCCCGCCGCCGTCATCCCGATCCTCGTCGCGTACGCCGAGAAGGCGCGGACCGAGGGCTTGCTGCGCCTCGAGGACGAGCTCGACTCCGCCCCCGACGATTACACGCGCCGCGCGCTGCAGGCGGTTGCCGACGGCGTCGACGCCGAAGACCTGCGGACGCTGATGGACGACGAGATCGTCGCCGAGTCCGCGCGCAATCGCGTGGCCGCCCGCTTCTTCTCGGCCCTGGGCGGGTACGCCCCCACCATCGGCATCGTCGGAACGGTGGTCTCGCTCACGCACGTGCTCGAGAACCTCAACAAACCCGACGAGCTCGGCCACATGATCGCGGCGGCGTTCGTCGCAACCCTCTGGGGCCTGCTCTCGGCCAACTTCATCTGGAACCCCATCGCGGGGCGATTGAACCGCATGGCCGCCGTCGAGCAGGAGCGCATGACGCTTGTGTGCGAGGGCATCCTCGCCATCCAGGCCGGTGGGGGCCCGCGTCTCGTCGAGGAGCGGCTGCTGGCCCTCACCACCTACAAGCCCAAGAAGAAGAAGGAGTCCCGGCCCGAGAAGGCCGCCGCGACGGGGGATGCCGAGTGAGCACCAGCCGCCGTGCGCGCACCCGGAGGCATGACGAGGACGACCACGACGAGCCCGACGAGCGCTGGGCGGTGTCGTACTCCGACATGGTGACCGTGCTGATGTGCCTGTTCATCGTGCTGTACGCGGTGTCGATCGTCGACGACACCAAGTACGAGCAGCTCAAGAACGGTCTCGCCGAAGCCTTCGGGCAATCCCAGACCGAGGGCGGCGGCGATTTCACCGAGGGGCTGGTGATCCCGCCGGAACTCCTCGTCGAGGACGGCGTCGAGGACGTCGCGATGCGGGCCGCCCGCGAGGTGGACACCCTCGAGCAGATGAAGGCGCAGATCACCTCGGTGCTGGCCGCCCAGGGCCTGGCCGACACGGTCGACTTCGTCATCGACGAGCGGGGACTGAAGGTCGGCCTCGTCGGCGCCGAGACCTTCTTCACCGACAATCGCACCGACCTCTCGGCGAAGGCGGACGCCGTCCTCGACGCCATCGGCGACGTGCTCGCCCCCGCCGGCAACCCCCTCAGCATCGAAGGGCACGCCGACCATCGAGCGGCCGTCGCGCCGTACGAGAGCAACTGGGAGCTCAGCAGCGGACGCGCCACCAAGGTCGCCCGCTTCCTCGTCGAGCACGAGGGCATCACCGGCTCCCGCGTGCAGGCCGTCGGCTACTCCGATCAGCGTCCGCTCGTCGAGGGGGACACCGCCGAGGATCTCGCCGCGAACCGCCGCGTCGACATCGTCGTGCAGTCCACCGAGGCAGAGAAGGTGCGTGCCCTCATCCCCGGTCTCGTCCAGACCGCTCCGCGGGGCTGACGCCTCGTGTCCCCGATCTCGAAGGAGCCCGTCATGACGGCCGCCGTCCACGACGACCCCCTGCGCCGCTACCCCGACTACGACTTCACGCGCCCGGCCCAGCTCGGACGCGAGCATCGCCGCCGGCTCGAGGCGGCGTTCGAGGCGTTCGCGCGGCAGTGGGCCTCGCAGCTCACCGGCAAGGTGCGCATGCGCACCCACCTGACGCTCGAGGGCGTCGAGCTGATGTCGTACCAGGAGTACGCCGACACCCTCCCGTCGACGACCGCGATGGTCACCGGGGCGACCGCGGGACGCGAGGAGCCGGGTGTCGTGCAGTTCGATCTGGGCGTGGCGCTGACGTGGGTGGTGCAGATGCTCGGGGGCCGGAGCACCGCCCCGATCGAACCGCGCACGCTGACCCCCATCGAGTCCGCGCTGATCCGCCAGCTGATGGACCGCACGTTCGAACTGCTGACCACGAGCCTGGGGATGCTGCTGCCGAGCCCCCTGACCTATGCGGGCCTGCACGACAACCCGCAGTACCTCCAGGTCATCTCGCCCGGCGAGGCGGTCATCGTCGCTCGGTTCGCGATGCGGATGGGTGAGGCGCGCTCGACCGCGACCGTCATGCTGCCGGCCGCCGTGGTCGTCGACCAGCTCGCCGAGAGCGAGCGCGACGCGGCCGCGGCCCATCGCGCGGGCGCGACCGTCGACCAGCTCCTGGGTGCTCCGCTCGAGGTGTCGCTGCGCATCGCGCCGCGGGTCATCGCGGCGGGGGAGGTCCTGAACCTCGCCCCGGGCGATCTGCTGCGCTTCGCCCATCCCGAGACCAAACCCTTCGACCTCATCGTCGGCGACACCCCGATCGCGCGCGCCGTCCCCGGTGCCCAGGGCTCGCGACTCGCCTGCACGATCACCACCATCCTCGAGGAGACCACCCGATGAGCACCTTCCACGCCGCCGCCATGGCCGCCGCGATCGCGGCGAAGCTCCCCTTCGGCTTCCCCGTGCTGCCGACGCCGTCCACCGACCCGGGAGCGACCGGGCGGGCCGTCGTCGTCGCCTTCAGCGGCGCCCCGGGGGCCAGTATCGCCGTGCAGATCGCCGATCCCGCGGGCCTCGACGACGGGTCGAGCGGCGAAGAGCTGTCGGACCGCCTGCACCCCGCCTTCCAGGCCGCCGTGGCCGTGCTCGGAACGGGCACCCTCGGCGAGGGGGAGGAGGTGGATGCCGCGAGCGTGTTCACCGAGGCCGGAGCCCAGGTGTTCGACCTCGTCCGCGAGGACGGCACCACCGTCGCCCGCGCGGCGATCCGCATCGACGACGCCCGCGCCGCCGCCTCGACGGCCGGCCCGGTTCGGCTCAGCCGGATCGCGGGGGTGGAGATGGAACTGGTGGTCGAGATCGGCCGCACCCGGCTCCCCGTGCGCGACGTGCTGAGCCTCGAGCCCGGCCACGTCGTCGAGCTGGACCGCGCCGCGGGGTCGCCGGCCGACATCACGCTGAACGGCCGTCTCATCGGGCACGGCACGGTCGTCGTCGCGGACGGAGATTTCGCGGTGCGCGTGGAGCGCATCATCGACCAGGCCGGGAGCGACTGACCGTGGACGATCTGCTCCTCGCCGCGCGGACGGTCGTTTCGCTCGCCGCGGTGGTCGGGCTGCTGCTCTTCCTCGCGAAGCGGGTGCAGAAGGGACAGGCGGCGGGTGACAGCCCTTTCTCGTCGCTGGTGCCGAAGGGTCTGGGGCGGCGCCTGCGCCCCCTCGCGGGCTTCGCGGCCCGCACCGGGGCGGCGACGCCGTCCCGCGCGCGGAGCGAGAAGATCACGGTGGTCGCGCGCACCGGGCTCGGGGGCCGTGCGCAGCTCGTCGTCGCCGAGTTCGGCGGCATCCGGTACGTGCTGGGCGTGAGCGAGAAGGGCATCGACGTCGTCGACACCCAGGAGGCGCCGATCGAGCTCGCCGAGGAGGACTCCGCCGAGCGCGGCGAGAACGTCCTGACGTTGACGGATGCCGGCACCCCGAGCGACGGCGAGAGATCCGGGGCCCACGCGGCCTGAGCGGTTACCGCGCGGGGGCGCCGTCGCGATAGTCGGTGGCGAGCACGGATCGCTCGACCCCCTGGCTACGGATCGGCCTCGTCACCCACGCACGGAGTGCCGTCTTGCCCGTTTCCGCGTCGCGCCCCGCGCCCCGCCCCGCCGGGCGGCGTCGACAGTTTCGTCGCGGCCGCTGGGGGACCGGCATCCTGGGTCTGCTCGGCGTTCTCGCGGTGCTCGCCGTCGTCGACGTCGTCGCGGGAGGTGCGGCTCTCGCCGCCACGGGGGAATCCGGGGGATCGGGCGGGGTCAGCATCAACGGCATCAACGCGACGCCGTCCGACAGCATCACGACGCTTCTGGGCATCACCGTGCTCAGCGTCGCCCCGGCTCTGCTGCTGATGATGACGAGCTTCACGAAGATCTTCGTGGTGCTCGCGCTGACGCGGAACGCGCTGTCGCTCCCCTCGATCCCTCCGAACCAGGTCCTGGCGGGACTCAGCCTCTTCTTGACGCTGTTCATCATGTGGCCCGTGCTGACCGAGATCAATCAACTCGCCGTCGCGCCCTTCACCGCGGGGCAGATCGACTTCGGTCAGGCCTTCGACGCCGCGCAGGCCCCGCTTCGCACGTGGATGCTGCAGTTCACGCGCGAGGAGGACATCGCCCTGATGCACCGCGCCGCGCAGATGGCGAACCCCGACAGTCCCGAGGCGATCCCGCTGTACACCCTGATCCCGGCCTTCATGCTGAGCGAGCTGCGGGCGGCGTTCGTGATCGGGTTCATCGTGTTCATCCCGTTCCTCGTCATCGACCTCGTCGTCTCGAGCGCGTTGATGTCGATGGGCATGATGATGCTGCCGCCGGTCATGATCTCGCTGCCCTTCAAGATCCTGCTGTTCCTCCTGGTGGACGGGTGGGGTCTCGTCATCACCTCGCTCGTGCAGTCCTATCGGGGCGGCACGTGAATCCCGAAGCGGTCATGGACATCGGGGCGAGCGCCCTGATGCTCGCCGCGAAGCTCAGCGCGCCCCTGCTCATCACCGCCCTCGTGGTCGGTTTCGCCATCTCGCTGCTGCAGTCGATCACGCAGGTGCAGGAGATGACGATGTCGTTCGTGCCGAAGCTGCTCGCGGTGGGCATCGCGCTGATGGTGTGCGGCAACTGGATGATCGCCGAGACGGTCGCCTTCACGCACGAACTCTTCCAGCGTCTGCCGTCGTTGCTGAACGGCGGCGGATGAACATCCCCCTCGACTTCACGTGGCTGGAGGCGACGGCTCTGGCCATCGTGCGCATCACGGCGTTCCTCGTGATCGCCCCGCCGTTCAGTCACGGCTCCATCCCGATGCGGGTGCGCGGCATGCTCGGGGTCGGGCTCGGTCTGGCGGTGTCGCCGGTGGTGGTCGCGGGGTACGAGCGGCTGGATGCGGGGGGCTTCCTCCTCGCGGCGGCGGGGCAGATCCTCGTCGGGGCGCTCCTGGGGTTCCTGGTCCTCGTGTTGTTCAGCGCCGTTCAGGGTGCCGGGTTCCTCGTCGACACGTTCGGCGGGTTCCAGCTCGCCCAGGCGTTCGATCCGGGGATGAACGTCAACGGCGCCCAGTTCACCCGCTTGTTCCAGATGACGGCGATCCTGCTGTTGTTCGCGTCCGACGCCTATCAGCTGGTCCTGGGCGGACTGTTCCGCTCGTTCGACGCGGTCTCGGTCGCGGGGACGGTGGACCTCTCGCGTCCCGCCGAGGTCCTGACGTCCGCGGTCGGGCAGATGCTCCTGAGCGCGGTGCAGATCGCCGGGCCCCTGCTGATCGTGCTCTTCCTCGCCGATGTCGGTCTCGGTCTCGTCTCTCGCGTGGCGCCCGCCCTGAACGCCTTCGCTCTCGGTTTCCCCGTCAAGATCGCCCTCACCTTCGTTCTGGTGGGATTCGTCTACGCCGCGCTGCCGGCGATCGTGTCCGCGATCGCCGATGACGCCGCCCGCCTGGTGATCGGGGTGACCCGATGAGCGGAACGGATGCCGGGGAGCGCACCGAGAAAGCGACTCCGGAACGGCTGAGGAAGGCGATCGCGAAGGGGCGGATCGGTCGCAGCCACGATTTCACCGCGTGGGTCGGCATCGGCGCCGCCGCCGTCATGATGCCGGCGACGCTGTCGTCGGCGTCGGCCGTGCTCACCGAGCAGACGTTGCGGGTCGGGGCTGTGGCGAGGGACCCCACGGTGGGCGCGGCCGTCGAGGGACTCGGCTCGGCCATCGCCTCGGTGGGGCAGGTGCTCCTGCCGATGCTCATCGTCGTGCTCCTGGCCGTCATGGTCACCGCGATCGCCCAGGGTGGGATCCACCTGCGCGGCGTGCCCGTGCGGGTGGAGCAGTTCGACCTCGTCGCGGGTCTCAAGCGGACCGTGGGGGCCGCGGCGCTGTGGGAGGGCGTCAAGGCGCTCCTGAAGACGGCGGCGATCGGCGTGGCGCTGTGGAGCGTGGTCGCCGGTCTCGTGCCGGTCCTCATGGGTAGCGGGCGGCACCGCATCACGTGGCTGCTCGAGGTGGCCGGCCAGGTTGTCGCGACGCTGCTGCAGGTCGCTGTCGTGGTGGGCCTGTTGCTCGCGGCGATCGACGTCTTCGTCGTGATCTCGCGCAACCGCAAGCACACCCGCATGACCAAGCAGGAAGCGCGCGACGAGCACAAGAAGACCGAGGGCGATCCGCTCATTCGCTCGCAGCGCCGCGCCCGCCAGCTCGCGGTCAGCCGCAACCGCATGATCGCCGCGGTGGCCGACAGCGACGTCGTCCTCGTGAACCCCACCCACATCGCCGTCGCCCTGCGTTACGAACCGGGCACCTCGGCCCCCCGGGTCGTGGCCAAGGGGGCCGGCGTCATCGCTCAGAAGATCCGCGAGCGCGCCGAGGAGGCACAGGTCCCCATCGTGCGCGACATCCCCCTCGCCCGCGCGCTGCACGCGGGTGTCGAGCTCGGGCGCGAGATCCCCGAGGACCTGTACACCGCCGTCGCGCAGGTGCTGGCGTTCGTGCAGCACCTGCACAAGAGGGGCTCGCGCTCGGGGACGTTCGAGATGCCCCCGGCCGCCCTGACCGGGCGGGGACTGTGAGAGCCGAGAAGACCATGACACGAAAGAAGCGCACCGCATGATCGGTCAGTTGTTGTCGAAGGGCGCGGTCCCCGTCGGGGTGGTGGGCATCATCCTGCTGCTCATCGTCCCCATCCCCGTGGGGCTGCTCGACGTGCTCATCGTGACCAACATCGCCTTCGCGCTGCTCATCCTGCTCACGGCGATGTTCGTGAAGAAGCCCTTGGACTTCTCGGTGTTCCCGAGCCTGCTGCTGGTCGCGACGCTGTTCCGCCTCGGGCTGAACGTCGCCTCGACCCGCCTTGTGCTCAGCGAGGCGCACGCCGGTCAGGTGATCCAGGCGTTCGGGCAGATCACGATCAGCGGGTCGCTCGTGATCGGCTTCGTCATCTTCCTGATCCTCGCCGTGATCCAGTTCGTCGTGGTCACCAAGGGTGCCGAGCGCGTCGCCGAGGTGGGCGCGCGCTTCACCCTCGACGCCATGCCGGGCAAGCAGATGGCCATCGACGCCGACCTGAACGCCGGGCTCATCACCGACGAGCAGGCCCGGGCCCGCCGCGCGGAGGTCGCGTCCGAGGCCGACTTCTACGGCGCGATGGACGGTGCCAGCAAGTTCGTCAAGGGCGACGCGATCGCCGGCATCGTCATCCTCGTCATCAACTTCGTCGGCGGCATCATCATCGGCATGACCATGCACGGCATGGCGATCGACGAGGCTCTCGAGACCTACAGCATCCTCGCCATCGGCGACGGACTGGTGACGCAGATCCCCGCGCTGCTGATGGCGGTGTCCACGGGCATGATCGTCACGCGCGAGAACGCCGAGGCCGAGCTCGGCCGGGCGGCCGGGCGACAGCTGATGCAGTCGCGCACCGCCCTGCTCATCACCGCGATGGCCGCGATCGGCATGGGGCTGATCCCCGGGATGCCGTTCCTCGCCTTCGCCGCGATCGGGGCGGGACTGCTCTTCGCCGCCTCGCGGGTGAAGGCGAACACCGACCGCGCGGCCGCCGACGCGGCCGATGCCGAGGCGCGGGTGGTCGCCGAGGCCGCCGCCACCGAGGGGCCCGACGACCTGATGGACACCATGAGGGTCCACGCGCTCGAGATCTCGCTCTCGCCCGACATCGTCGACCTCGCCGCGGGCGGGGCGGGGGACCTGCTCACCCGCGTGAAATCACTCCGGCGCAAGGTCGCGCTGGAGCTCGGCACCCTCATGCCCCCGGTGCGCACGCGCGACAACATCGAGCTTCCGGCCGAGACCTACGCGATCCTCGTCGCGGGCGTCGAGGTCGGGCGGGGCATCGTCCCGCGCGGGCACGTGCTCGCGATCGGAACAGGGCTCGAGCATCTACCGGGCTCCGCCGTGATCGACCCCGTCTTCGGTCTCGAGGGCAAGTGGGTGCCCACCGAGATGTCGCACGCCGCCGACATGGCGGGGGCCACCGTCATCGACCGGGCCAGCGTCATCATCACGCACCTGTCCGACACCGTGCACGCCCAGGCCCACCGTCTGCTCTCGCTCGAGGACGTGCGCCAGCTCACGGATCACCTGAAGCAGACGCAGCCGAGCGTCGTGGACGAGCTGACGCCGGCCCTGCTTCCCCTCGCCCTCATCCAGCGCGTGCTCGCGAGCCTCCTCGCCGAGCGCGTCTCGATCAACGACCTCGGTCGCATCTACGAGGCGCTGGCTCTGCGGGCCAAATCGACGACCGAGGTCCCCGCCCTGGTCGAGGCGGCGCGCGCGGCTCTCGGTCCGGCGATCTCCGCGCGGTTCGCCCACGACGGGCGCCTGCGCGTGGTGATGTTCGACACGCTCTGGGAACAGCAGATGCTCGAAGGACTCCGGCACGTCGAGGGGCGGTCACAGATCGTGCTCACCGCCGATCAGACGATGCAGGTGATGGAGGGCGTCCGTCGGGCGATCGCCGACGTCGATCCCGTGGGCGGCGAGCCGGTGCTCGTGTGCGCCCCCACCCTCCGGCAGGGGGTGCGCGCCCTGCTGGCGGGGCAGGTGGGTGCGATGCCGATCCTGTCGTACGACGAAGCCGCGGCCGGGGGGTTCGCCACCGACGTCGTGGGCGTGGTCCGTCCCGAACAGGTCGCGCTTCCCTCGTCCTGATCGCGGGGAACGCTCGTAACCGAGAAGAAAAGGTAGTCTGGCCCAGGACGGCGCCGACGGCGCTCCAGCCACGGAAGGCGGCCACACGCACATGCTCGTACTCACACGACGCCCGGGTGAAAGCATCGTGATCGGCGACGATGTGACGGTGACGGTCCTCGGGGTGACCGCGACCGGGGTGCGCATCGGCATCGACGCTCCCCGCGACACCCGTATCCACCGCAGCGAGATCGTCGTGGCCGTCACGAACGAGAATCAGGATGCCGTCCAGGCGTCGCGATCCGCGGCCGCCGAGAGCGCCGTGCTCGACGCCCTGCGCGGGGGGACCCGCGCCTGATCCGCCGACGCAGGGGTTACCCGCGCGACGCCGTGTCGCGATAGTCGGTCCCGTGGTGGGCGCATCCGTCACACGACTCGACCCGAACGAGGTGACTCACGTGTCCGCTACCGACCTGAGCATGCATCTGCTGCGTCAGCGCGAGGTGCTCGAGCTCATGCTCTTCAAGCTCGAGGAGCTCGAGATGCTCCTGTCGACGGGGCGGACCCGGTGGGTGCACCACGCCACCGTGGAGGTCGATCGCGTGGCCAAGGCCCTCACGTCGGCGACCATCGAGCGCGACGCGCTCTTCTTCGATGTCGCCGCCGAGTGGGGAGCCCCCGAGGCGACGGCCCTGCGAGAGCTCATCGACGTCGCTCCCACCGACGCGTGGCGCGAAGTCCTGGGCTCGCATCACGAGGCCCTGTCCGCTCTCGCGGCCGAGATCGCGGAGAAGAAGGGCTCGGTCAACCAGCACCTGCGGACCGCCCTCCGAGTCACGCAGGAGACCATCGCCGGCCTCGGCGAGCCGACGGGGGAGTACGCCGCGAGCGGTTCCCGCGTCGCCGATGCCGGGTCTCGCCTGCTCGACGTGCGGGTGTAAGAGATGTCGACCTTCGCAGGACTCCAGGTGGCCGCGTCCGGCCTCGCCGCCGCTCGCGCCGGCATGACCGTGACCGGACAGAACATCGCGAACGAGACCACACCGGGCTACACCCGCCAGCGGCTCGAACAGACCTCCCTGACGGCGGCCGGCACGGCCGGCCTGTGGGCGACGGGCTTCTCCGTCGGCGGTGGGGTGTCGGTCCAGGGCATCGCGCGCCTCGGCGACGAGGTCCTCGACGCCCGCGTCCGGGATGCGCTGTCGGCATCCGGATTCTGGTCCGCGCGGGCCTCCGCGGCGCAGAAGGTCGAGGCGTCGATGGCGGAGCCGACCACCGACGGTCTGGCGGCGAACCTGAACCGCTTCTGGTCGGGATGGTCCGACCTCGCGAACACCCCCAAGCCGGCGGCGGCGCAGGTGGTGCTCACCAACGCCCGCGTGCTCGTCGGGCAGATCGCCGCGGGGTACGACGCCGTGGTCGGGCAGTGGTCCGATCTGCGCGGGCAGGTGGATCGAGACGTGGACGTCGTGAACGTGACCGCGGGTCAGATCGCGACGCTCAACGGGCAGGTCCGCTCCGCCCTGCAGTCCGGACGCTCCGCCAACGAACTCGTGGACCAGCGCAACCTGCTCGCCCAGCAGCTGTCCACCATGATCGGTGCGACCGGGCGACTCGAGGACGACGGCACCCTCACCCTCCGGGTGGACGGCAACGCCCTGGTCAGCGCCGACACGAGCCGCACCATCGCCGTCGCGGGACCCCGCACGCTCGCGGACGGCGGGCGCATCAGCCTGGCGTGGGCGGACCGCCCCGATGTGCCCGTGGCGGTCACGGGCGGCTCCCTGGGCGGGGCGATCGGCGTGCTCGCGCCCGCATCCGACGGCGGCACCCTCGCGAGAGCGGCCCAGGCCTATAACGCGACGGCCGAGACGCTCGCGCGGGCGGTCAACGACCTGCACCGTGAGGGCCGGACCGCGACGGGAACCGCCGGGGGAGACTTCTTCGCGCTGTCCGCGCCCGGCCCCGCCGCCCTCGGGCTGACGGTCCTCCCGACCTCCCTCGACCAGCTCGCCCTGGCGGCGCCCGGCAGCGGAGCGCTCGACACCTCGATCGCGGACCGCATCGCCGGGTTGGCCACCTCCGCCACGGGCCCCAGCACGCAGTGGACGAGCTTCGTGACCTCCTTCGGCGTGACCGTCGCCGGCGACGTCCAGCGCGCCGACATCGCCGACCGCGGGGCGATCGCCGCCATCGCCGGGCAGCAGTCGCACGCTTCGGTCGACGGAGACGAAGAGACGATCACCCTCCTGACGTATCAGACGGCCTACCAGGCTGCGGCGCGTGTGCTCACCGCCGTCGACGAAGCCCTCGACACCCTCATCAACCGCGTCGGCCTCGTCGGCCGCTGACCCCGGAGACACCGTGATCGGACGCATCACCAGCAGCACCGTCAACCAGCAGGCGCTGCGCACGCTGCAGGCGGGGCTGGCCGACCGCGCGCGCCTGCAGGATCAGGCGACCTCGCAGCGGGCCCTCCGCGCGCCCAGTGACGACCCGACGGCCGCGGCCGCCATCCTCGGTGTGCACGGGGAGCAGGCTCGGGCGTCGCAGTTCTCCCGCAACATCAGCGACGCGCTCACGTGGGTGACCACGGCCGACACGGCTCTCGGTGCGAGCATCGACCTGCTCAACAGGGCGCGCGACCTCACGGCGCAGGGCGCCAACTCCGGGGCGCTCAGCCCCGCCGCCCGCGACTCGATCGCTGCGGAACTCGACAGCGTGAGCCGCGAGATCCTCTCGCACGCCAACACCACGGTGCTTGGTCGCACGGTGTTCGCCGGCACCGGTGACAGCGGCAGAGCCTTCGACCCCGCGACCTTCGTCTTCACCGGGGTCGCCGGATCGTCCGTCGAACGTCGTGTCTCCGACAACGAGAAGGTGCGCGTCGACGTCGACGGCGCGGACGCGTTCGGTGCCGGAGACGCCAGCGTCTTCGCGACGCTGCAGGGCATCGCCGCAGACCTCCGGGCGGGCGTCGACGTCGGGGCACGCCTGGCCGACGTCGACGCCCACCTGAAGCAGCTGGTGACGGCGCGCGGCGTCACCGGCGCACAGCAGGCGCAGATCGAGCGCGCCCAGGCCACCAACGCGAGCGTCAGCGTCGACCTCGAGACGCGTCGCGCCGCCGTCGAGAACGTCGACACCCTCGAGGTCTACATCAAGCTGCAGTCGGCCGAGCTCGTATACCAGTCCGCCTTGCAGGTCACCGCCAAGACGCTGCAGACCACCCTGTTGGAGTTCGTGAGATGACGGCCCATCCTCCCCTCGCGGGCATCGATGTCGACTTCGAGACCTCGCCCCCGGGTCTCGCTCCCCGGACGTCTTTCCGTCTCGAGCCCATCGAGGGCGCCGACGGCCTGTACGCGCTCCGCTCCACGAGCGACGACCTGCGGCTCTTCCTGCTCGATCCCGCGCGCGCCGGTCTCGCCTACGATCCGCCGATTGCCACGGCATCCCTCTCCGCCCTCTCGGCATCCCGCGATGAGGTGCGGGTGTTCGTCGTGGCGAACCCGGCCGAGGACGGCGTCTTCGTCAACCTGCGCGCCCCCATCCTCGTCAACGCCCGGACGGGGGCCGGCACCCAGGTCATCTTCGACGAGTCGGCGTACCCCCTCCGTGCGCGCCTGGGCGCGTGATCCCCGCGCGCGGACACCACCTTCGTCACACGATGGTCCCGCGTCGAGGGACCGAGTAGTATCGACGCGAAAACGAGCAGAAACGACGATTCGTCCCCGCGACCCGAAACGCGGTGACATCGCCCGTCCGATGGCCGAGGCTTCATCGCCCCGGTCCGTCTGCCCCGGGGTCGTCTCCCGAAGGACGATTCCGGCGACGTGCGCGTCGCGACCGGCGAGGCAACCCCTCCGCCCATCGCGACGGCGACGCCTACGTTCGTACCGAGCACAGAGCAGGGGATGGTGAGCAATGCCCGTCATGAGAACCGATGAGCCCAAGGTGAGCAAGCGTGAGTTCATCCAGCGCGTATCCAAGCGCGCCGGATTGTCTCCCACGGTCACGCAGTTGGCCTACGAGGCGATCTTCGGAGAGATCCTCGATCTCGTGAACGCCGGAAACCGTGTCACGTTGACCGGTTTCGGCAAGTTCTACGCGCAGTCGCACAAGGGACACAACGTCGTGCTGAACATCCGCGACAACCCCGAGAGTCGCGGGCGCGTCGAGGACTACAGCGTTCTGAAGTTCTCGGCGACCCGTGAGGTCAATAAGAGGGTCGCCGCCCCTCGCGACCTCGGCGACTGACGACGCTCGTCCGCACCGGTCAGCGGTCGAACGTGTAGCTGGCCTGCCCGATGAGGGTGAGGCTGATGCTCGTCGGCAGCTCGTCGGGGGTCTCGTCGTCCTCGTCCAACGCCTCGATCTTGTGGACGGGTACGCAGATGTTGCCGTCGTCCTCGAAGACGACGTCGCGAGGCGCGAACGAGAAGAACAGCACCCGGTGGGTGCTGCGCAGCTCGATCGTCCGGCTCACGTCGCTGCGCTCGTGGAGGTTGAGCACCGACTCGTCCGTGAGAACCGAACCGTCGGGATACGTCGCCTCGACGCGGTAGGTGCTCGGCTCGATCGCCTTGATGTTGAGGTCTTCGACGATGTCGGTGAATGTGGCGTCCGGGTGATTCATCTCGAAGGCGATTGCGCGCAGGTGGTCGTAGGTCAGATTGACGCGACGTGAGAACAATGCGGCATTCTCGATCTCGGCGGCGGCGGCGAGCGGAGCCTGATCGAGGAGGTATTCGCGGACGTCGTCGGGACTCGGGTAGTCGAATCGCATGTGGTAGTGGAATCGACCCGGGCGGTTGACGATGTAGTGGCTGACGTCCTGCACGTCGTTGACGGTGAGGCAGTAGATCCGCTTGACCGACGACGTCCCGTCGAACAGCGTCAGGAACTGGTTCTGTCGGTTCGGGCCGTCGAGTGGTCCGCGGCCCGATGAGAAGGTCTTCTCGAACTCGTCGAAGATGACGAGGCACTCGTCGAGGGTGTTGAGGAAGTCGACGATTCCCTCCGCGTCCTCGCTGACGAGGACGACCGGGATGCCGCTCTCGATGGCGCGCGCGGCCAGCATGCGCAGGAACATCGACTTTCCCTGACCCTTGTTGCCCGAGAGCATGACGCCGAGGTTGCGCTCGAAGCGCGCGTAGGTGCGGAAGATCTTGTCGACCTTCGCCTCGCGGCGGCCGTACACCTTCTCGGACCCGACGCCGAGGTCTTCGGTGCGCAGAAGGCTGAACCCCTCCTTGATGCTGTACCGCACCCGATAGGTGCCCAGGGGGAGCGAGTCGTGAGCCTGGACGGCGGAGTCGTAGACCCGAACCTGTCCGCCGGTTTCGATGTAGGTGCTGCTCACTGCGTCGGGCTCCTGGGGGGAAAAGGGGCGTTCCGTGGGGGCGGTCGCTTTCTGAGATTTACATTAGCGTCTTCTCATCTTTGTGTGAGGATTGCCCGAATTTTGGCGCAAGCCGCGGCGCAACCCCCGTCTTTCCGGGGCACGCGGGCGTGCCCTACCGCATACCACGACGCATTCCCCGTCCGAAAGATGAGAAGTGGACACCGGCATTTCGCTATGGTCAGGAAAAAGCCGAGTGCCTCCCGACACTCCGACAGGCCGTGGGGGCCACATGTCAGAACCTTCCGAATCGGGTGCGACCGCGTTCCAGCTCACGCTTCGCACCACCGACACCGACGTCGAGCCCGAGGTCTGGCGTGCGACCATCCATTCCGCCCTCGCCGACGCGTCCGTCGACAAGCCCCGCCTGGCCGAAGCGATCGTGTACCGCGTGCACTACGCGAACCCGCGGTGGACCGAGCAGCTGGGGGATGCCGAAGCCGACCTGACATCGATCGGATCGGCCTTCGCCGATCGCGAACTGATCTCCATGCTCGACGAGTCGTCTCTCTTCACCGACAACCTCTGCGTCATCGCCTCCGTCGACGTCCACGACGATGTGAACGGGACCGCCCTCAGCCATGAACTGGTGCGCAGCATCGCGCGGGTCTTCGACGGAGACTCCATCGCGCTGCTGGGGACGCGACGGTGCGGTGCCGACGAATCGACCGACCCGTGGCTCGGCCACGCGCACTGGGCGGCGATCGGCTTCGTCGACATTCCGGGAACGACCTCGATGATCCTCCCGGTGGGCTCGCGGTCGTAGCCGCCGCCCCTAGGGTGAAAGGCAGTCGACGAGAGGAGTCCGCCGTGACGGACGAACGCGAACGCCTGAGCTGGGATGACTTCGGGGCCGCCACGCGCGACATCTCGCGGGCGATCGTGGCCGACGGGTTCGAACCCGAGGTCGTCGTGGCGATCGCGCGCGGCGGTCTGCTCCCGGGGGGAGCGATCGCGTACGGGCTCGGCGCGAAGAACTGCGGCGCACTGAACGTGGAGTTCTACACCGGGGTGGGCACCGTGCTCGATGCCCCCGAGGTCCTGCCGCCGGCGCTCGATCTGACCTACTTGTCGGGACGGCGCGTGCTGCTCGTCGACGACGTGGCCGACAGCGGTCGCACACTCGACCTCGCGGTGAAGCTGCTGAAGCGACACGACGCCGACGTCCGCTCCGCGGTGATCTACACCAAGCCGACGACGATCATCGCGCCCGACTACTCCTGGCGCGACACGTCGCTGTGGATCGAGTTCCCCTGGTCGCACCTCGGCTCCGTTCAGGAGGAAGACGCCGCGTGAGCGCGATGACCCTCCCCGAGCTCGCGGACGCGGGGCTCATCGACCGCTCGTGGGTCGAGGCGCTCACCCCGGTGGCCGACGACATCGCCGCGGTGGGGGAGCGCCTGCGGGCCGAGGGCAAGCCGTACCTTCCGGCCGGCGATCTCGTGCTCCGCGCGTTCCGTACGCCGCTCGACGAGGTCCGGGTGCTCATCGTCGGTCAGGATCCCTACCCGACCCCGGGCCACCCGATCGGTCTGTCATTCGCCGTCGACCCGCACGTGCGGCCGCTCCCACGCAGCCTGACGAACATCTACCGCGAACTCTCCGACGACCTGGGTATCGCTCCGGCGCCGCACGGCGACCTCTCGGCGTGGGGCGCGCAAGGCGTCATGCTGCTCAACAGGGTGCTGACGGTGGCGCCCGGGGTCCCGGCATCCCACCGCGGATGGGGGTGGGAACGGGTGACCGAACACGCCATCCGCTGTCTCGTCGCGCGGGACTCCCCGCTGGTGGCGGTGCTATGGGGCAAGGACGCGCAGGGCCTCGCTCCGATCCTCGGCGACACCGCGGTCGTCGCCTCGCCGCACCCCTCGCCCCTGTCGGCGAGCCGGGGGTTCTTCGGATCGAAGCCGTTCTCGCGCGTGAACGCGCTGCTCGAGGAGCAGGGTGCCGACCCCGTCGACTGGCGGATCCCCGCCTGATTCTCCGGCGGGCGGGTGCCGCCGCCCGCCGATCGCGCGCGTCATACGCGCGAAACCGCGACGCCCGTAGAGTGGCGGGGTGCTGGAAGAGGAGTACGAGAAGAGCCGTCGGCGGCTGCCCGCCCACCTGCGCCCGACGCCGAAGCCGGAGCAGCCCTTCACGTTCGAGATCCGCCCGGCGACCGAGGCCGACATCCCCGACATCCGCGAGATCTACAACTACTACGTGCGCAACTCGGTCGTGACCTTCGACGAGAAGGCCTGGTCGCTCGCGAAGTGGCGTGACAAGTTCGCGACCCTCCACAAGCTGGGGCTGCCCTTCCTCGTCGCCCAGTCGCCCAGCGGTCAGATCCTCGGATACGCCCTCGTGCAGCCGTGGCAGTCGAAATCGGCGTACCGCTACACGGTCGAGAACTCGATCTACCTGGGCCAGGCGGCCGCGGGCAAGGGCCTCGGACGCGCTCTGCTCGAAGCCCTCGTCGCCGCGTGCCAAGACCTCGGCATCCGCGAGATGGTCGCCGCGATCAGCGACAAGGGCGCCGACGCCTCGATCGCCCTGCACGAGAAGCTCGGATTCACCGAGGTCGGCCGGATGGGGCGCGTCGGCTTCAAGTTCGGACGCTGGCTCGGCGTTGTGTACCTGCAGAAGAGCATCCCGTCGAAGAAGAAGGCCCGACGGCGGCTGTTCGGCTGATTCCGCGCGGGTGCGGGGTGCGGTCGGGGCTTTCGGATCGCCGAGAAACGCTCCGAGTGACGAGAAACGCTGTCTCACGGTGTTTATGACCACGGAAAGCGTTTATGCCGACGGGTGAGCCGCCGAACGGATGCCGCCGGCTCGGGGCCCGAGCCCGCCCCAGGCCCGAGCCCGCCTCGGGGCCCGAGCACGCCCTGGGCCGAGGCCGCCCTGGGGCCGAGCCCGCCCTGGGGCCGAGCCCGCCCTGGGGCCTGAGCCCGCCCGGGGCCCGAGCTCGCGTGGGGTCCGAGTCCGCGCGACGCCTAACGACGCACGGGCCGCGAGGGAGCGGCCTGCCGCACCTCGTCGACCAGGGTGCGCCAGGGTCCCTCCACCTGTCCGTCGTCGAGGCGCGCCTGATGGACGGCGGTGTCGCCGTGGTGCACCTCGATACGCCACTGGTAGCGGTCGGCGCCCCGGGACGCGGCGGGAGCGTCGTCCCAGGGGCAGCTTTCGACCAGCTGCTGCCAGCGGGGGAGTCCGTCGGGGTCGGGCTCAGCCCGCCACTGCTTCGACAGGCCCGCGAGACCACCGGAGCGCACGACGATGACGACGAAGCGTCCGGCGCTTTCGGCGTCGTTCTCGGTGTCAGGCTGGGGCATCCTCCTCGACGCCGACCCCGGCCCACGCGGCGCGGACGGCGGCGACCTCCTCCGACTTCTCACCGTACTCGCTGGCCGCGGCCGACAGGGTGGCGGTCGCGAACGCCGAGAAGTCCGCCGTGGGCGACAGCGTTCCGGCGGTGATCGTGCGATACCAGATGAGACCGGCACGCTCCCACGCGAACCCGCCGAGCGCGGTGGCGGCGAGGTAAAACGCCTTGTTCGGGATGCCGGAGTTGATGTGCACGCCGCCGTTGTCGTCGGTCGTCTCGACGTAGTCGCGCATGTGCCCCGGCTGCGGGTCTTTGCCGAGCACGTCGTCGTCGTAGGCGGTTCCCGGTGCCTTCATCGAGCGCAGGGCCTCGCCCTGGACCGCGGCGGCGAAGATGCCCGCGCCGATGAGCCACGAGGCCTCATCGGCGCTCTGACTCCGGTGGTGCTGTTCGGCGAGGGCGCCGAACACGTCGGACAGTGACTCGTTCAGAGCGCCCGACTGCCCCTGGTACTCGAGGCCGCCGGAGGCCTCGGTGACGCCGTGCCCGAGCTCGTGCGCGATGACGCTGAGCGACCGCGTGAAGCCGACGAAGACTTCGCCGTCACCGTCGCCGAAGACCATGCGCTCGCCGTTCCAGAACGCGTTGTCGTAGTCGTCGCCGAAGTGCACGGTGGCCAGCAGCGATCCACCGGCGGCGTCGATGCCGTCGCGGGCGAAGGCATCCCAGAAGAAGTCGTAGGTCTCGCCGAGACCGTCGTAGGCCTCGTCGACCGCGGTGTCGCCCGACGGGCCGTCGTCTTCGCTGCGCACGCGACGACCGGGCAGGTTCTCGGTGTTCGCCGCGTCGGAGATGATGCGATCGGGCGCCGGCCCGGTCTCGGCCACGAGGGTGTCGCCCTCGATCGACAGTCGCAGGCGGGATCGTGTCGGACGCGTCGGCCGCGGCACGGCGAGGGTCTTTCTCGCCGCTTCTGCGGCCCGTGCCATGCGCGGGTCATCGGTGGAGGCGAGTCGGTCGAGCAGGAACGGGGGGACGATACCGGGGGTCATGCGCCGAGGGTAGCGCTGACCTCCGACATCGCAGGATCCCTTGCTCGGCGCGTGGGTGAGCAGTCCGGGAGCCGGGCGGGCGGCATCCCGAAACCGCACCAGAACAGGAGATGCTCCGAGAACACGACGATTTCGGTGGTGGAACCAGCCTGTCCCGGTGACACCCTCCTGTTCTCGTGCCCGCCCACCACCCGCGGCCGCAACGCCGGCGCGGAACGCCCCATCCGTCCCGCAGCGCCGCCTCCGCGTCAGCCCGGCAGTGTCGGAATCGACGCCAGCAGCTGCCGCGTGTACGCCGCCTGCGGCTGCAGCAGCACCTTCTCGGTGGGGCCCTGTTCGACGATGCGGCCGTCCTTCATGACGACGACCTGGTCGCACACGTTCTGCACCACGCCGATGTCGTGCGAGACGAGGACGAGGGTGAGGTCCTCTTCGAGCCGCAGCCGCGCGATGAGGCGCAGGATCTGCGCGCGCACCGTCACGTCGAGGGCCGAGAGGGGCTCGTCGCCGACGAGGATGCGCGGGCGGTGCACGATCGCGCGAGCCAGGGCGATGCGCTGGCGTTGGCCCCCGGAGAACTCGTGGGGGAACCGCGTGGCCATGCCGGCGTCGAGACCGACCTGCTCGAGCACCTCGCGGACCCGCGCGCGGCGATCGCCCTCGATCCCGAGCGCCCACAGCGGCTCGCCCACGATGCGCTCGACGCTCATGCGGGGATCGAGCGAGGCGTACGGGTCCTGGAAGATCATGCCGGTCGCTCGTCGCAGCCAGTGCAGCGATCGGGCCGAGCCGCGGGCGTCGACGGCCCGACCGTCGACCTCGACGGTGCCCGCGCTCGGCACGTCGAGGCCCAGCAGCAGGCGCACGAGCGTGGATTTGCCCGACCCCGACTCGCCGATGATCCCGACCGCGCTGCCCGCCAGCACCGAGAGGTCGACGTCGGCGAGGCCCACGGTCTGCTCGGACCGGCCGACTCCCCGCGTCCGGGGGGTGGGGTAGGCGCGCGAGAGTCCGCGCGCGCGCATCAGCGTCTCGGTCACGGGGTCTCCTCGGCATCGTCGGCCGCGATCTCTCGCGGGGGGAGCTCGGGATGCCACAGCGTCGCGGTCGCATCGCGCAGCAGCGCCCGCGTGACGGGAGAGGACGGCGCCTTCAACAGGTCGGTGACGGCGCCCTGCTCGACCACCCGGCCGTTCTCGAGGACGACGGCGTGGGTGGCGACCTGCGCGAGCACCGCGAGGTCGTGGGTGATGAAGACGAGCGACATGCCGGCATCCTGGACGAGGGAGCGCAGCAGGGTCAGGATCCCCGCTTGGATGGTGACGTCGAGCGCCGTCGTCGGTTCGTCGGCGATGAGCAACCGCGGTCGGCACGCGAGGGCCATCGCGATCGCGACCCGCTGCCGCTGGCCGCCGGAGAGCTGGTGCGGGTAGCGCGAGACGATGCGTTCGGGATCGGGGAGGGCGACCCGCTCGGCCTCGGCGACGGCGCGACGCAGAGCCTCGCGCCGAGAGACGCCCTCGTGGATGCGCACCGATTCGCCGATCTGCCGGCCGACGGTGCGGATGGGGTTCAGCGCCGTCCGGGGCTCCTGGAAGACCATGCCGATGTCGTCGCCGCGCAGGCGGGCCAGCTCGCGGTCGGCGAGGCCGAGGATCTCGCGGCCGTTCCAGACGATGCTGCCGGTGGCATGGGCGCCGTCGGGGAGGAGACCGAGGATCGCCAGGGCGGTCATCGACTTGCCCGAGCCGGATTCGCCGATCAGGCCGACGCGGGCGCCGTCGGGCACCTCGAACGACACGCCGTCGACGACGGCCCGGTCGCCGATCTCGACCCGCAGGTCCGTGACGACGAGGCTCATGCGACCACCCCCGGCACGTGCGTGCGGGCCGCGGGAGTGCGCTCGCCGAGGGTGGGGTCGGCCGCCTCGCGCAGGGCGTCGCCGAGCAGGTTCAGCCCCAGCACGGTCAGCGTGATCGCCAGACCGGGCCAGACGACGGTGAGGGGGTGCACGGCGATGTAGGCCTGCAGGTCGCTCAGGAGAACTCCCCACGAGGGCTGGGTCACGGGCGCGCCGAAGCCGAGGTACGACAGCCCCGCCTCGGCCAGCACGGCGACCGCCATTCCCCACGACAGCTGCACGATGAACACCGGTGCGACGTTCGGCAGGAGGTGCCGGGTGAGGTTCTGCCCGGTCGACAGGCCGCTCGCGCGCCCCGCGAGCACGAAGTCGCTGTGCAGCACGCGTCGCAGCTCGGGTCGTGTCACGCGGGCGACGTTCACGCCGAAGCCGATGCCCACCGACCAGATGACGACGGCGAGCGAACCGCCCCACACAGCCGAGATCATCATGGCGATGATGAGGACGGGGAAGGCGATGAGGATGTCGACGAGCACGGCGACGCTCTCGCGGATCCACCGCGCGGTCAGCGAGCCGAGGGCGGCGAGGACGATGCCCAGCACCGAGGCCACCACTCCGGCGCCGACGGCGACGACGACGGTGGTGCGCGCTCCGGCCATGAGCAGGCTCGCGATGTCGCGACCGCTGTTGTCGGTTCCGAGCACGTGCGGCCACGACGGATCGCTCCAGCGCGCCCGAGCGTCGACCGACGCGGGGTCGAAGGGCGTCCAGACGAGCGAGATGAGGGCCGTGATGAGCAGAAGAGCGACGATCAGGATGCCGAATCGCCCGGTGCCGAGGCTCCAGAGCCGCCGGAGGGTGGTCATGAGGCCTCCCTCTGGCGGGGGTCGATGAGGCGGTGGGAGAGATCGACGAGGAATCCGACGAGCAGCACGAACCCGGTGAGGGCGAGGAGCTCGCCCTGGACCTTGGGGAGGTCGCGCGAGGCGACGTCGGACACCAGCATGCGGCCGACGCCGGGGAGGGTGAACAGTTGCTCGATCACGACGGCTCCGACGATGATCCCGGCGATCTGGAGGCCGAGTACGGTGATGACCGAGAGGCCGACGTTGGGCAGGCCGTGGCTGAGCAGGGCACGCGTGCGCGTGAGCCCCTTCGCGGCGGCCGTGCGCACGTAGTCCTGGCCGAGGGCCTGGAGCGTCGCGCTGCGGACGAAGCGCAGGAGCATCGCCCCCTCGACCACGCCGATGGTGAGCGCCGGGAGGATGAGGGCGCGGAATGCGGCCGCGGGGTCGTTCCATCCCGCGCGGGGGAACCCTTGGGGCGGGAGCCAGCCGAGCCACACCGCGAAGACGACGACGAGCATCATGCCCGCCCAGACCACGGGCACCGCCGCCAGCGCCTGGGCTCCCACGCTGAGCGCCGTCCCCCCGGCTCGCCGCCGGCCGAGGGCCGAGAGCACACCGAACGGGATGCCGACGATCAGCGCCACCGTCAACGACATCGTCGCGAGGGGGACGGTGACGCGCGCCTTGTCGGCCAGTTCGGATGCGACGGAGGTGCCGGTGATGAGCGAGGTGCCGAGGTCGCCGCGGATCAGTCCGCCGATCCAGTCGAGGTACTGCGTCCAGAGCGGCGCCTCGAGGCCGAGGCTCGTCCGCAACGCCGCGACCTGTTCGGGGGTCGCCTCGGTGCCGGCGATGAGCTGTGCCACATCGCCCGGGAGCACCCGCAGCGAGACGAAGATCAGCACGCTGGCCACGGCCAGGCCCAGCACGAGCAGGCCCAGCCGTGTCAGCGTGTAGCGGATCACTCCGCCGCGACCGTCACGCCGGCGAGGGGCAGGCGCACGTTGAGGGAGTTCTTCGGGAAGTTCGCCACGTTCGTGCCCACCGCGGTCAGCGGGGTCGACAGGAACAGCCAGTCGGCGGCATCCTCGTCGCTCACGATGCGGGCGGCCTCGGCGAGCAGGTCGGAGGACTGCTGCTCGTCGGTGGTCGCCAGCGCCTGGGCGTAGAGGCCCTGCACCTCGGCGTTGTCGTACCCGAAGTAGTACGAGGGGTTCGCCCAGTTGCCGAAGTCGCGGGCTTCGACGTGCCGCACGAAGCTGAGGTCGTAGTCGTGGTTCGTGTAGACGTCCTGCAGCCAGGCGCTGAAGTCGACCGAGTCGACCTTCAGGGTCACTCCCACGTCGGCGAACGACGACACCAGGAAGGTCGGGATCGTCGTCGGGTAGACGTTGGGGATGGTCAGCGTGAGGTTTAGGTTCTCGGCCCCGGCCTGGGCGAGCAGCTCACGGGCGCGGTCGGGGTTGTACGAGATGCTGCCCGACAGGTCTTCGTATCCCGGGTCGAGCGGGGCGATGGGGCCGTACAGCTCGCTGCCCGAGCCGAGGGTGTCGATGAGCGCCTTGTGGTCGATCGCCAGGCGCAGCGCCTCGCGCACACGCTGGTCGTTCAGCGGGGCCCGCTGGTTGTTGAAGGCCAGCGTGCCCTTGTCGGTGGTCAGGCCCGACTCGATCGTGAAGTTGTTCGTGCCCTCGATCTGTCCGCGCAGTTCGGGGTCGATCTCGAGGGCGACGTCGACGTCGCCGGCGACCGCGGCGTTGGTGGCGGCGCTCTGGTCGGGGATGTAGTCGAGGACGACCTCGGCGACTCCGGCCTTGTCGCCCCAGTAGCCGTCGTAGCGCGAGAGGGTCAGGCTCTGTCCCGCATTGCGGCTCTCGACGCGGAAGGGACCGGTGCCGTTGGCGGCGGTCTGGAAGTTCGTGGTGTCGCCGCTCTTGAAGATGAGTCCGGCGCGACCGGTCATCGCGAAGAGGAAGTCGATGTTCGGCTGGGCGAGCGTCACGACGACCGTGGAAGCGTCGGGCGAGGCGATGGACGCGACGTTCTTCAGGTCGGAGCTGCTCTGGATGGTGGGGTCGTCCTTCGCCGTCTGCAGCGAGGTGACCACGTCGTCCGCGGTGAGGGCGCTGCCGTCGTGGAAGGTCACTCCCTGCCGAAGGGTGAAGGTGTACGTGAGGCCGTCGGGCGACACCGCCCAGGCGGTGGCGAGGGCGGGGACGATCGCGTTGGAGTCGTCGCCGTTGCGGGTGACGAGGCCCTGGTACACGTTGTCGACGAGCGCCTGCTCGAGCGAGGCGCCGCTGGTGTGGCGGATGTCGAGGTTGGCCGGCTCGAGCGACAGACGCACTGTGAGGGTGGCGTTCGGGTCGGCTTCTCCGGTGGGGTTCGGCGTCGTGGTCGAGCCGGTGCACGAGGTGAGCAGGAGCGCTCCGATCAGGAGCATGCTCGTGGCGAGAGCGGTGCGGCGCAGCATTGCGGGGTGTGTCCTTTCGCAGGCCGAGGCATCAGGGTGCTGTGGATGCCGAGCAGGGGTGGCAACAGCCTACTTTCACCCGTCTGCGCTCGACGCCCTCTGTGACGGAGCGCGACGCGAGATGACGGGGAACGGCAGGGAAGGTCAGGGGGAGGGGAGGAGGGAGCGGACGAGGCGCGCGAGACCCTCCGGGTCCTCCTCCTGCGCGTTGTGCCCGGTCGGGAGCGCGTGCACGACGGCCCCGGGCACGCGACGCTCGAGCTCCTCGGCATCCGGGATCGTGACGAATCCGCGCTCGCCGCGGACGAGGGTGACGGGCGCCGTCACTTCGGCCAGGTCGTCCCATCCGGTCGCCGAGAGCACGGCTTTCACCGCGTCGGGGGTGGTGGGATCGGCTCCGGCGTTCGCGCCGGCCGCGGCGAGGTGCGCGAAGTGGTGCTTCCACTCCACCCGGCCGTCCGGGCGCACGCGGGAGTTCAGGAAGACACCGCGGGCGGCGGCCTCGGGTGAGCCGCCGAGGCCGAACGAGAGGGCGCGTTCGACGAGTTCCTCGCGCGACGCCCAGTCCGTCGGACCGGCGAAGAACGCGCGGATCTGCGCGGGTCCGGCGCTCGGATCGACTCCCGGCGTGATGTCGACGATCGCGAGGCGCCAGACGAGATCGGGACGGGATGCCGCGACCGCGGCCGCCGTGAGCCCTCCGAGCGAGTGGCCCACGAGCACCTGGGCACCGCCGGTCCACTCCTCGAGGGCGACGACGACGTCGGGGGCGAGCACGCGTGCGACGTACGCCGCGTCGTCCCGCCACGAGGAGTCGCCGTGACCCGGCAGGTCGAGGGCGAGGGCGGGGACCCCGAGGTGCAAGAGGGTCGTGTCCCACGTGTGGGCGTTCAGGCCCGCGCCGTGCAGCAGGGTCACCGCCGGGGGAGCGTCGCCCCACCGCAGTCCGCTGAGGGTGCGCCCGTCGGGGAGCGTGAGCTGCACCCGTTCGACGGAGGGGATATCGCGACCGAGATCGGTCGCCTGGGCGGGAAGGAACGAGAACTCGTCGCGCTCGGGCATTCGACCAGCCTGGCACCGCGGGCGGGATGCCGCCACCACCGCGCCGTACGACGTCACCGATCACCCGTCCCGACCCCGCGGGGCCGCCGTAGGCTGTCGCCATGGGTGAAGAACGGCGCGTCCACCTCTCGAAGTCGGCTCCCGAGGCGTATGCCGCCCTGCGCTCGTTCTCGACCACCGTGGGGCGACTGGCCGCCGACGCGGGCATCGACGCCCGCTTGCGCGAGATCGTGCAGATCCACGCCTCGCAACTCAACGGATGCGCCTACTGCGTGCGCGTGCACGTCGATGCCGCGGTGAAAGCCGGACTGGACGCCGATGTGATCGCGCAGATCGCGACCTGGCGCGAGTCGGGCGTCTTCGACGAGCGCGAGAGGGCCGCGCTCGAGCTGACGGAGTCGTTCACCTTCATCCACGAGGGCGGCATCCCCGACGAGGTGTACGACCAGGCCGGCGGCATCCTCAGCGAGCAGGAGTATGTCGCGCTCAGCTGGGTCCTCGTCGCCATCAACGCCTTCAACAGGGTCGCCATCGCCGGTCGGTACCCCGTTCCTCCGCGCGCCGCACCCGCGGAGAACGCGGTTCGGGATGCCACGCCCCCGGCGGCACCGCACGTGCACGCGGACGGGGCGCCGTGAGCGGCTCGCTCGTCTCGGGGGCGGTGAACTTCCGCGACGTCGGCGGCCTCCCCGCCGGCGGACGCCGCACGTGCTCGGGCGTGCTCTACCGCTCCGGCAACCTCGTCGCGGTCGACGACGCGGGCGCGCGGACCCTCCGAGAACTCGGCATCCGGAGGGTGATCGATCTGCGCGACGAGTCCGAGGTCGCCCACGCGCCCAGCAGACTCGACGACGGGGTCGAGATCCAGCACGAACCGCTCTTCCTCGGGTCGGTGGCCTCGTTCTTCGCGCGCGACCTGAGCCTCGATGACATGTACGCCGCCCTGGTCGACGACTCCGCCGAGCGGGTCGTCTCGGCGGTCCGCGGCATCCTGAACGCGCAGCCCGTACTCGTTCACTGCACGGTGGGGAAGGACCGCACCGGGGTCACGGTCGCGATCGCGCTCGCCGCGGCCGGTGTCGATCGCGAGGCGGTGATTGCCGACTACGCCCGTACCGAGGACTTCCTTCCCGCCGAGCGCAACGCGCGGGTGCTCGCCGCAATCCGTGCCGTCCATCCCGGCAACGTGCACGCCGAGGCGCTCGCGACCCGCTCGCCCGCGCCGGTCATGCGGGCCCTGCTCGATCGCCTCGATCGGGAGTTCGGTTCCGCCGCGGGGTATCTGCTCGCCAACGGGATGAGCGCCACCGAGACCGAGCGGCTCCGCGAGGTGCTGATCGACTGAGCGGCGCGATCGCGCTGTCGTGTCGACGTCGAGATACTGAGCGTGAACACAGGTTAGGCAAACCTATGTCGCGGGTATAGTGGAGTCATCATGTCGATCTCCACCGAGCACAACGCCGCCGCGTGCCGCGCGTCGCGGCACACCCGCGTGCAGCACCTCGTGACGGCCGACGAGACCTCGCTCGCCGAGCTCGAGGCCCTGCTCGCGACGCTGCCGATCTGCTCGACCGGTCGCGTGTTCGTGGAGGTCCCCGACGCGTCGTGGATCGGCTCGATCGCGGCCCCCGCGCGCATGACGCTCACGTGGCTCGACCGCTCGCGCCGCGGCGGCGCTCCCGGAACGGGCCGTGGCTGCGCCGCGGGCGAGGCGCTGTCGCGGGCGGTGTCGGGCTGGGCCGGCGAGATGCTGTGCTGCGACGACGACGCGACGCGCGTCATCCTGCTCGGGGGCTACCTGGGCACGGCCGAGATCGTGGACGAACTCGTGACCCGTCACGGCGTCGACGCGCAGGCCATCCACACGCCCGAGCGCTTCGGCCTCGCCACCGCGCGCTGACGCGCCTTTCGATCGCGCGGGGCCGCTCGAGCTTCGTCAGCGACGGCTGATCCGCCCTGCGGATCGCCGCGGACGTACGCGGCGCGGTCAGCTCCCGCGGGGCAGGTAGTTGCCCTCGACGAGACCCGCCTCGATCTCGAATCTGTTGCGCAGGGGGTCCCGCCCGGCCAGCGCGTACAGCAGCGGCATGAGGAATCCGTACCGCCGCCACTGGCGACGGTGCACGGCTTCGTGTCCGAGCACCGTGTCGGTCGGCCGATCGTCGCCGGTGAGGAAGCATCCGCCCACGCACACGCCCCCGCGCGGGAACGCCCACGAGGGCAGCCCGCGGAACACCCACAGGCCCTGACGCTTCTCGATGCGTCCCGTGCTCCACAGCGAGCCCCAGACCCATCCGACGGTGCACCCGTACCAGTACCCGACCCGGCTCACGGGGGAGTCGAGCAGAACGCCGGGGATGAACCGGTCGAGTCGGCGGCCGCGCGCGACAGCCCTGTCGGCGCGCTGGCGCCAGCCCGCGGGAGGCGGGGGGAGGGGGCTCATGCCAGGGCCCCGATCAGTCGAAGGATCGTCCCCAGGTCGTCGACGGCCGCCGCGGGCGACGAGGGGGAGAACTCGGTGAGAGTGGCGCCCGCCATCGGGAGGCGCTCTCGAAGGCGGCGGACGGATGCCACGACGTCGGCGGTGCGCGCGCCGAAGGGCACGGCCTGTGCGACGCCGGCGATGTCGGCGGGATCGAGCGCGTCGAGATCGATGTGCACGTGGGTGCGAGTCGCACCGGTGGCCGCGACCGCGTCGGCCAGAGCGTCGGGGGACGACAGCTCGTCGGCGCGGACGACGGTGATCCCGTGGGCGGCGACGAACGCTTCTTCTTCGGGGTCCCAAGCGCGCGTGGCCACGAGGACGAGGCGCGACGGCGCGATGCCCGGTTCGAGACGCACGAGGTCCTCGCCCTCGCCCGCGATCGCGCGGAGCACCATGCCCGTGAAGGCGCCGCTGGGGGAGGACTCGGGAGTGTTCAGGTCGGGATGCGCGTCGATCCACACGACCGCGAGATCGTCGCCCGCGATGGCCGAGACGGCACCCAGGGCGACCCCGCAGTCGCCGCCCACGACGACGGCCGTCTCGTCGGAGGCGCGAACGGCCTCTTCGATGCGATCGCGCATGCGGACGATGGCGCTGAGGCGCTGCACGCGGCTGCCCTGAGCGTCGCCGGCCTCGGTCGGCGCGGCGAGCACGGTCGTCGAGGCGCGCGGAAGGTCGCCGGCGATCGCCTCGGCGCCATCGACGAGCTGCATCGCCCGCGACGAGGACGAGCCCTGCCACTGCGGGGCGACGATGAATCGGGTCATGCGGCTTCCCTCACGCCGGAGACGCGAGTGCATCGCCCGGTCGACCGGGCGATGCACTCGTGGGGGTGGATCAGACCTGGTCGGGGCTCGGGGCGTCGATGGCCGCGCGCTGCGGGCCGCCGACCTTGAGAGCGGCCAGACGTGCCTCGACCTCGGTGAGCTCGCCCACGTCCTCGAGGGCGTTGAACTGCGCGTCGATGCTCGAGGCGGCGAGCTCCTGCTTGCCGGCGGCGAGGGCCTCCTGGCGGCGGATCTTGTCTTCGAAGCGGCCGAGCTCGCTCGTCGGGTCGAGCACGTCGATCGACTTGACGGCGTCGTGCACCTTGTTCTGCGCCTCGGCGACCTTCGCGCGAGCGGTGAGCTCGTTGCGCTTGGCCTTGAGCTGCTCGAGCTTGGTCTTCATGCCGTTCAGGCCGTCTTTGAGCTTGTCGACGACCTCGGTCTGCGCGGCGATCGTGGGAGCGGCGGCCTTGGCCTCTCCCTCGGCGGTGATCTGACGCTGGAGGGCGATCTTGGCAAGGTTGTCGAACTTGTCGGCCTCGCTCAGGTTGCCGCCGGCGCGCAGTTCGTCGCCCTTGCGGCTGGCGGCGAGGGCCTTGTTGCCCCACTCGGCCGCTGCCTGGACGTCTTCCTGGTGGTCGCGCTCGAGCAGACGGAGGTTTCCGATCGTCTCGGCGATGGCCGACTCGGCGTCGGCGATCGAGTTCGAGTAGTCGCGGACGAGCTGGTCGAGCATCTTCTGCGGGTCCTCGGCCTGGTCGAGGAGCGCGTTGACGTTCGCGCGGACGAGGGTCTGGATGCGACCGAAGATGGACTGCTTGGCCATGCGGGGTGTTCCTTCCTGAGGGCGACGGTGTCGAGTCTGGTGGCGGTTACTACGAATTCTCTGTGATCGGGCGGCGGTGCCGCGAGGGCTGGACTAGCGGCGCGATCCCCGTCCGCCGCCGGCGCGACTGCGGCCGCCGCCGGAGAAGCCTCCGCCTCCGCCGCTGCGCGAGCGCCCTCCGGTGGAAAAGCCCCCGCCGCGCGAACGGGCCCCGCCGCCGGAGAGACCTCCGAAACCTCCCCCGAGACCGCCCAGGCCGCCGCCGCCGAAGCCGCCGCGAGAGCGCCCTCCGCCGAGGATCGCCTTCACCGCGATGCCGCCGAGGATGGCGCCCATCATGTCGCCACCGCCGCCCGCGCCGCCGAAGGATCCGACGTCGCTCTGCGCGGCGGAATCGGCCGCCGCCGCGAGCTGTGCCGCGCGCTGGGCCGCGGCGAGGGCCGCCACCGGGTCGTCGGTGCGCAGCTGTTCGGCCTGGACGACAGCGGCGCCCGCCTCGGCGAGACGCGTCCGCGCCGTCGCCCCCACCGCGCCGCGGCGAGCGGAGATGAAGTCCTCCGTCGCGCTCACCTGCGCGCGCGCCTGGGCGAGCGTCGCGTCGAGCTGCCCTTCTGCGCGGCGGCGACGCTCGGCCGCATCACGCGCCTCGGCGAGCACGGTGTCGATGGTGGCGTTCGCCCGCCGCAGGGTCTCGAACGCCCGCATCGGGTTCGGCCGCGCCGCCGACAGTGCACCGCGGGCGTCGTAGAGCTGCGACCGAGCCGAGGCCGCGGCGGCGGCGATGCGTCCGTCGGGATCGGAAAGCTGTGCTATCGCCGCCAGGTCGCCCTCGATCTCGGCCACGAGGGCCGCCGCGCGCTGCTGCGCGTCGGCCAGGGCCGCGTCGAGAGAGTCGATGGCGCGTTCGAGGGTGTCGGCCTGGGCGAGCGCCGTCTGGGCGGCGCGGATGGCGACCGCGGCCTCTCCGGTGCGGCCCTCGGCGAGGGCGGTGTCGGCGGCGGCCTCTTGGGTGCTCGCGAGTTCGAGGCGCGCGCGGGCCTGCGTCGGGTTGTCGGCGACGGACGAGAGCGCGTCGTCACTGAAGCGTTCGGACAGGCGCCCGAGTCCCGCTTCCGCCGCGCTCAGGGCCGCGGCCACCGCGGCGTGCTGCTGCCGTACCGCGGCGAGGGCGCCGGGAGCGTCGGCTTCGAGGGCGCGCAGCTCGTCGAACGCCGCGGCCTTGGCGTCGAGCGCCTCGTCGGCGGACGCACACAGCTGCAGGATCTCGGTGTACCCCGCGCGCTGCTGTTCCGGGGTCTCGGGGGTCGCGTCGTCGAGCTGCTGCTGAATCGAGAACGCCCGCTCGAGGTCGGCCTTCGCCTGCGCCAAGACCTCGGTGAAGGGCGCGGCCGCGGCGTCGCCGAACTGCGCGCGGGCGAAGCCGAGTTCCTGCTCGCTCGTCTTGACCGCGTCGTCTGTCGCCACGAGCGCGGAACCGGCGCGGCGCGACAGGTCTTCCACGCTCTCGGCGGAAGCGTCAGGGCCCCCCGACGTCACGCGACGGCGCCGGCGCACGGCCAGCCAGACGAGGGTGGCCGCGATCGCGAGCAACAGCACGCCGACGAGCACGATCGGCACGATGGCCGGCCCGTTCTGGGTCGCCGGGGTCGGGGGCGGGTTCGGCATGTTGCCGCCGGCCTTCGCGTGAGCGGTGCGCAGCCCGTCGGCCGCGGCGATCGCGGCGCCCGCGTCGTCGCCCGCTTGGAGCGCCGGCTGCACCTTGTCCTGCTCGATCGAGGTGAGCTGGGCGGCCGAGATTCCGCCCGCGTCGACGTCGCCCGAGAGGTAGTACTGGAAGGTGTCGCCCTCGATGGCCACCGCGAGCAGGTACTGGTGCGGGCCGAGGTTGTTGCGGTTGGCGGTCTCGTTCGCCCAGTCGTCCGCACCGGTCGGGTCTTCGAAGCCGTCGACGTACACGACCCAGAGGTCGAGGCCCGTCTGCTCCGAAAGCGTGAGCAGTCGCCGCTGCACGTCGGCTTCTTGCGCGTCGGTGAGGACGTTCGCCTGATCGAGCACGTAGCTCGAGCCGAGCGCGGGCGGGGGGATCGCCGCAGCGCTGAGGGGAGCGACGAGGACGCCGACGAACGCGAGCAGCAGCACCGTGATCGTGTGCAGCACGTTCGGCTTTCGCATGCAGTCCCCTTCGGTTGCCGGATGCTTCCACCCTATAAACGACCGCCGACACCGGGGTAGGAGCGGCGCGTCCGCTGTCAGCGCACACCCGCGCCGCCTAGGCTCGAACGCTCGGAGGTACACCATGGACGACCGTTACGGCACCGACGTGCTCGCCCGCGGGTGGCGCGACGCCGGACGCATCAGACCCGCCGAGGTCGCGGCATCCGCCGATCTCGTCGTCGAGGTCGCGGGCAGTGACTTCGTCGGTGCGGTGACCCGCATCGACGGCATGAACGTCGAGCTCGAGGACCGCTTCGGCAAGCGTCGGCTGTTCCCGCTCGGCGGCGGCTTTCTCGTCGACGGCAAGCCCGTGGTGCTGAAGGCCCCCGCGGCCGCACCCAAGGGGCGCACCCGCACGGCGTCCGGCTCCTTCGCGGCAGACGACCAGCGCGCGCGCACCGCCCGCGCGAGCCGCATCTTCGTCGAGGGCAAGCACGACGCCGAGCTCGTCGAGAAGGTGTGGGGCGCAGACCTCCGCGCCGAGGGCGTCGTCGTGGAGTTCCTCGAGGGCGTCGACCTGCTCGAAGAGAAACTGGATGCCGAGCCCCCCACCGCCGAGCGCCGCTACGGCGTGCTCGTGGATCACCTCGTGCCGAACTCCAAGGAGTCGCGCATCGCCGAGAAGATCGCCCGCGGCCGCCACGGCGCCCACGTGCGCATCGTCGGCCACCCCTTCGTCGACGTGTGGCAGTGCGTCACCCCCCGTGCCCTCGGCATCGCCGCGTGGCCCGAGGTGCCGCGCGGCATCGAGTGGAAGGTGGGCGTGTGCCGCGCCCTCGGCTGGCCCGCCGAGGAGCAGGCCGACACCGCCCGCGCGTGGCAGCACATCCTGTCGAAGGTCACCACGTTCCGCGACCTCGAGCCGGCCCTGCTCGGACGCGTTGAGGAACTCATCGATTTCGTGACCGTCCCGTGAGCGGCCGCAAGCGCTCCCTCTCGCGCGAGGCGTCGGAAAGCGTCGCCTCCGCATCCGCTGAGCGACAGAAGGCGGCCCCCGACGCGGCGGATAACCTGGACGACATGGATGCCGCCGCCCCCGCCTTCCGCGACAAGCCGGTGTCGTTCGTGCGCCGCAGCGGTCGCATGTCGGAGGCGCAGGATCGCGCGTGGGCCGAGCTCTCGCCGTTCTACCTGCTGCCGGTCGAGCGCGCCACCGCCACCACCAGCGTCAAGCCGGGCACCGCCGTCGACCCGACCGCGGTCTACGGTCGCACCGCCCGCCTGGTCGTCGAGATCGGCTCCGGCCAGGGCCACCAGATCGTCTCGGCGGCGGCCGCTCACCCCGACACCGACTTCCTCGCCGTCGAGGTGTTCACCGCGGGGCTCGCGCGCACGATGCTCGACGCCGACCGCGAGGGCGTGAAGAACCTCCGCCTCGTCGAGGCCAACGCGCCGGAGGCGCTCGAGCACCTGCTGCCCGCGGCATCCGTCGACGAGCTCTGGGTGTTCTTCCCCGACCCCTGGCACAAGAACAAGCACACCAAGCGTCGCCTCGTCGCCCCCGAGTTCGCGCGCATCGCCGCTCAGGCGATCCGCCCCGGTGGCACGCTGCGCCTCGCGACCGACTGGCAGGACTACGCCGACCAGATGCGCGACGTGCTCGACGACGCCCCCGGTTTCGAGCGGGCGTTCGCGGGGGAGTGGGCCGAGAGGTTCGAGGGGCGCGTGCTCACCGCCTTCGAGCGCAAGGGCCTGCGCGTCGGTCGCGACATCCGCGACCTGACCTACACCCGGGTCTCGCCGTGACCGCGCACACCGCGGTGCCGGTCCGCGAGCGTTCCACGTGGACGCCCAAGCTCATCCCGGCACTCACGGTGTGCCTCGCCGCCCCCGCGCTCTTCGTCGTGCAGATCGTGTGGCTCGGGTGGATCCTGCTCGCTCTCGCCGTGGCATCCGCTGTCCTCGTCGATCGTCGGAACGGCATCGCCCTCGCCCGGAGCGAGGAGCCGAGCATCGCGCGCGACGTGTCGCTGATCGCTGTGGGGCAGTTCATCGTCAGCCTCATCCCGCTGCACGCCGAGCTCGACAACGCCGCCTTCGTGCGCTTCACCCTCGCCCTCGGCGGGGCCGTCGTCGTGCCGTACGTGGTCTCGCGCTTCGTCTACCGCGACGACGCGATCCGCTTCCCCTGGCGCGGCGGAGGCCGCTGGACCTGGTGGCAGTGGGCGTGGCTCGGCGGGGTCATCGTGCTCGGCTACCTGATCCTGCCGTTCTACTTCATCACCTCGGGCGTCTACCGCAACTGGCCCGAGGTGATCACGGGCGACCTCATCGCGCGCCTGTTCGTGGGTGTCGGCGCGGTGGGCATCTGGGACGAGCTGTTCTTCATCTGCACGGTCTTCGTGCTGCTGCGCCGGCACTTCCCCGATCTCACTGCCAACCTGCTGCAGGCGGTGGTGTTCGTGTCGTTCCTGTGGGAGCTCGGCTACCAGGCCTGGGGGCCGCTGCTCACGATCCCGTTCGCGATCGTGCAGGGCTTCCTCTTCTTGAAGACCCGCTCGCTCTGGTACGTCGTGACCGTGCACCTGCTGTTCGACGCGGTCGTCTTCGGGGTCCTCGTGCACGCGCACAATCCCGATTCGGCATCCCTCTTCTTGCTCTGATCCCGGATGCCGGCACCCCTGCGTCCCACTCCGCCCGGAGCTCCACGTCGTCTGCGATAAACGCTGATTCTTGCGATACACGCTGCGCGACGCCGTGTCTCGGAGGAATCAGCGTTTATCGCGGGAGTGGGAGCGGGAGCGGATGCCGCGGTGCCCGGGGCCTGCCCAGGTCGGCTCGCTACGCTGGGCCCCGGACGCCCGCCGCGTCCCCGGACGACGGATCAGTACCCGGACTGCGACAAGACTGGCCAAGGAGCACCGTCATGTCGTGGATCGTCCTCATCCTGTCCGGCATCCTCGAGGCTGTCTGGGCGACCGCCCTGGGGCGCAGCGAGGGTTTCACCAAGCTCTGGCCGAGCGTGATCTTCGGCGTCGCCCTCGTGGCATCCATGGGCGGTCTCGCCTTCGCGATGCGCGAGATCCCCACCGGAACGGCGTACGCGGTGTGGGTCGGGATCGGCGCCGCTCTCACCGTCGTGGTCGCCATGATCAGCGGGACCGAGGCCGTCTCGGTCGTCAAGGTGCTGCTCGTCCTGGGTCTGGTGGGGTGCGTCGTCGGCTTGAAGCTCGTGGGCGACAGCCACTGATCAGGGCATTTCCCCGAAAGTCAACCGGATGGAACGTTCGGTTTCATCCGGTACGATCCTCCCCAATTGCACTTGTCCGGGCCAGACACCGTCGTCACTCGCCCATGTCTTCCCCCGTGAAAGGTTCCGAGTGAGCGCACCGCCGAGCGAGCTTGCCCCCGCGACACGCCCGTCCCCCGTCATCGGGCGACAGCGTCGACTCGATCGGCTGCGCGATTCGCGCCTCGGTCGTGCCCTCGCCCAGTACGGGCACGACGTCCTTCGCACGCCCGAGGGCATCGTCCCCGTCGAGCGGGGCGCGTTCACGAAAGTCCTGATCCTGTGGGCCATCGCCCGCGTGGTCAACTTCGGCATGCTGTGGGGCTTCTACTCGATCGCCAAGGCGGCCCGCTGGGGCTTCGGTCCCGACGGCGAGCGTCTCGGCACCTTCTGGGACTACCTCACCGGGTGGGATGCCGACCGCTACGGTCAGATCGCCGCGCAGGGCTACCCCATGTCGCTGCCGATGAACGTCTCGGGCGACATCCTGCCGAACAACTGGGCGTTCCTGCCCGTGTTCCCCACGATGGTGCGGGTGCTCTCGGGTGCCACCGGTCTGGGGTGGCAGCCGGTCGCCGTGCTCTTGAGCCTCGGTGCGAGCCTCGGCGCCACCTGGTTGCTGTTCGTCCTCCTGCGCACGGTCACCAAGCCCCAGCCCGCGTGGTGGGCGGTCGTGTTCTTCTCCTTCGCGCCGATGTCGTTCCTCTTCGTGATCGGCTACAGCGAGGGCCTGTTCATGCTGCTGATGTTTTCGGGCATGCTGCTCGCCATCAAGCGGCGCTACCTCTGGATCCTGCCGATCGGGCTCATCACGGCGTACACGCGTCCGGGAGTCCTGGCTCTGGGTCTCGCCCTGGGCATCGTGTTCCTCGTGCGCTTCTTCCGCCGCAAGGTCGATCCGTTCCCGGTGCGCGAGTGGGCCTCGCTCATGGCATCCGGTCTCGTCATCGCCGCGGCGGGCCTGTCGTGGAACCACATCGCCCAGTACGTCACCGGAACCCACAACGCCTACATCCGCACCGAGCTCGGCTGGTGGCTCGACTACGTCGGCAACGACGAGTTCACGCCCTTCACCCCGTGGTTCCGCCAAGCGGGAACGCACCTCGGCCTGGTCGGCATCATCCTCGTGATCGCGCTGATCGTCGCCTTCGCGGCCCTCATGTGGTCGCGGCCGGTCCGCAAGCTCGGTCTCATGGTGGTGGCGTACGGCTTCAGCTACGGCGTCTACATCTTCGCGGTGTTCCTGCCGCAGCAGAGCACGTTCCGTCTGCTCATGCCGATGGCGCCGCTCATGGGTGATGAACGGTGGTCGTCGACGCCGCGGCGTCGCACGGCGATCCTGGTGGGATGCCTCGTGCTCCAGGCCGTGGCGATCCTCCTGCTGTGGACCCGCGGCAACCCGTGATCCGACGCTGACACGACAGAGGGGCGGTGCCGTTCGGCGCCGCCCCTCCATCGTTTCCGGAGTCGTCAGTCGGGCTGTCCGCCGGGATCGACGGCGTCGATCACATCCTGTTCCGCGGCGTTGTCGGCATCCATCTCCGCTGATCCGGTCGAGTCCTCCTCGGTGCGCGCGAACGCCCCGGCCGACGGATCGGCGGCGCCGGCGGGTGCCGGTTCGGTCTCGGGCGGCAGGGGGATGGTGGGCTCGGCGGGGGTCGGGGCCGTCGGCTCGGCGGGGTTCGGGGCGGTGGGCTCCGCGGGGGCGGGCTGCGAGGGATCGGACGGGGCCTGGGGGACGCTCGGTGTGCTCATTCCCCGACTCTGGGCGCCGCGGACGACCTGCGCGAGCCCCTTCCCGAAGAGTCCGCCGCGGTGTAGCCGTGGGCCGCTAGGCTTTCGGGGAATCCGACGACGAGGGGTCGATGTGTCCACCGCGCACGATGTGACGCGCCGCGAGGCGATCGCGCAATACCGCCTCATCGGCGAGCCGTCGGAGCCCGATCTGCAGGGGCTCGTCGAGCTCGCGGCCACGGTGTGCGACGTCCCCACCGCGGTGATCAACATCATCGACGACCGCATGCAGCATCAGGTCGCGGCCGTCGGCATCCAGGCCGCGTCGTGCGCGCGCGAGGACTCGATGTGCGCGGCGGTCATCAGCACTCCCGGCCGCGTCGTCGTCCCCGACGCCCGCCTCGACCCGCGCTTCGCGCAGAACGCCTTCGTCACCGGCGAGATCGCCTACACGCGCTTCTACGCCTCGAGTCCGCTCATCACCCCGGCGGGGGTGGCGATCGGCACGCTCTGCGTGTTCGACACCAAGGTCGGAGAGCTGTCGGATGCCAGCAGTCGAGCCCTCGATCTGCTCGCTCACCAGGTGATCGACGTTCTCGAACTGCGCCGCATCCAGCGTGATCTGCTGGAGTCGAACGCGCAGCTCGAGCAGTTCGCCGTCCAGGTGAGCCACGACCTCCGGAACCCCCTCACCGCTCTCGCGGGCTTCCTCGAGCTCGCCGCCGACAGTCCCGAGATGGTCGACGCGCCGCGCGCCGCGCAGTCGCTCGCCCGCGCCGAAGCGGCGGCGGGTCGCATGACGTCGATGGTCACCGATCTGCTCGATTTCGCGCGCATGGGCGGTGCGCGCCCGCACGTGACCCGGGTCGACGTCGCCGACACCGTCGACGCGGTGCTCGAAGACCTCGACGGGGCCCTGGTGGACACGGGGGCGGAGGTCACCGTCGAGGACGCCACGGTCGTCGACGCCGATGACACTCTCCTGCGCGTCCTGTTGCAGAACCTCATCGCCAACGCGGTGAAGTTCACGGTTGCGGCCGAGAAGGTCCCGCGCATCACCGTCAGCGTCGAAGAGCTTCCCGACGGGTGGCGCGTGACCGTCGATGACAACGGCGACGCCGTCGCCCCCGAGCTGCGCGACCGCGTGTTCGAGCCCATGCAGCGCGGGCACGGCGCCGAGGTGCAGGGGATCGGCATCGGTCTGGCCACCTGCCGGCGGATCGTCGAGGCCCACCACGGGTCGATCGGGCTCGATGCCTCTCCGTCGGGCGGAACCCGCGCCTGGTTCGTGCTGCCCGCAGCGGCCTGAGCGTTACCGGGCGACGCGCCGGGGCGCAACCACCGCGACGGGTGTCCGAGCGGGGCCGTAGCGTGGGCCGTGTCGCGGAGGCCACCGGGTGCTCCGCCGCCGGTCCCGGATGCCGAGGAGGAACGCCCATGGCCCGCAACGTGCGCCTGATGCACTGCACGCCCGACGACGTCTTCCGGGTGCTCGCGAATGGGTGGCTCTACCCCCTGTGGGTGGTGGGCACCTCGCGCATGCGCGATGTCGCCGACTCCTGGCCCGCCGAGGGGTCGACGCTCCACCACTCCTTCGGCCCGTGGCCACTGGTCGTCGACGACACCACCGTGATGCGCGAGTGGGACCCGCCCCGACGGGCCGTGCTCGAGCCGCACGGGGGACCCATCGGCGTCGCCCGCGTCGCGATCGACGTGAAGGCTCGCGGAGACCGCTGCGTCGGCCGCATCCAGGAGGAGCCCGTCACCGGCCCCACGACGCTCCTGCCCGACACGGTCTTCGACGCGATCACGCGCTACCGCAACGCCGAGACCCTGCACCGCCTGGCCTACCTCGCCGAGGGGGGAGCCCCCGGCACGCGCGTCGGTGCGGCGGCCCTCGGCCATGAGTCCACCGCCGAGAAGGAGCCGATCGACCGATGAGCGAGAGCTACGACGCGATCATCGTCGGCTCCGGCCCGAACGGCCTGGCCGCGGCCGTCACGCTGGCCCGCGCGGGCCTATCGGTCGCCGTGTACGAGAAGTCCTCCTCGTTCGGCGGAGCCGCGTCGACCGCCGAGTTGACCCTGCCCGGTTTCCGGCACGACGTCGGATCCGCCGTGCACCCCCTGGCCCTGGAGTCCTGGTTCTTCCGCGAGTTCGGTCTCGACCGTCGTGTGCCCTTCGTCGTACCCGAGGTGTCGTACGCCCACCCCCTCGACCGAGGGCGTGCGGGTCTGGCCTATCGCGACCTCGCCCGGGCCGCCGAGGCGCTCGGTGTCGACGGACCGGCGTACGAGCGCCTCATGCGTCCCCTCGTCGATCACCTGCGCGGGGTCGCCGACTTCACGGGCAACGCGCTGCTGCGCGTCCCCGGCGATCCCCTCGCGGCCTTCTTCTTCGGCATCCGCGCTCTCGAGCAGGGCGGTCCGTGGTGGAACGCGCGCTTCCGCGACGAGGTCGCGCCGAGCATGATCACCGGCGTCTCGGCGCACACCATCCTGCACCAGCCGAGCATCGCCGCGGGCGGCGCGGGTCTGGTGCTCGCCACGTACGGTCACGGGCGCGGCTGGCCCATTCCGGTCGGCGGAAGCCAGTCGATTGCCGACGCGATGATCGACGACATCCGCGCGCACGGGGGAGTGCTGCACGCGGGCGTCGAGGTGACCTCCCTCGACGAGCTGCCCCCGGCCCGCGCGGTGCTCCTCGACACGAACCCGCGATCGCTCATCCGGCTCACCGGAGACCGGATGCCGTCGGCTTACCGCCACGCGCTCGAGAGGTTCCGCTACGGCGGCGGTGTCGCCAAGGTCGACTTCGCCCTTTCCGACCCGGTGCCGTGGGCCCACGCCGACGTCGCGCGTGCGGGAACCGTGCACATCGGCGGGACCCGCGCCGAGATCGCGGCGGCCGAGAACGCGGTGGCCCGCGGTGATCTCCCCGACGCCCCGTACGTCCTGGCCGCTCAGCCCACGCTGTTCGACCCCACCCGCGCGCCCGAGGGGAAGCACGTCCTCTGGGCGTACACGCACGTGCCCTCGGGCAGCCCCGCCGACCGGGAAGAGGCCGTCGTCCGCCAGATCGAGCGCTTCGCGCCGGGCTTCCGCGACACCGTGCTGGCCACGTCGTCGCGGACCGCGGTCGACATCGCGGCGTGGAACCCCAACTTCCCCGGCGGTGACATTTCGGCCGGGGCCCCGACCCTCACCCAGCTCCTTGGTCGACCGGTCTACAGTCCCGACCCCTGGCGCACGCCGATGAAGGGCGTGTACCTGTGTTCGTCGTCGACGAGTCCGGGTCCGGGTGTCCATGGCCTTGCCGGGTGGCAGGCCGCTCTCAGTGCGCTCCGGCACGAGTTCGGCACGCGCCTGCGCCCCGACCTCGCTCCCCGCGCCGACCAGCTACACGCCACGGCTCCCTAGCCGTGCCCGAGGGCGACAGCGTCTACCGACTCCGCCGGCGGCTCGAGGCGGCCACTCTCGGCGCGGCGGTGCGCGACGGGGAGGTGCGGTCGGGGAACGCCGCCGGTCGATCCCTCGCGGGGCTCCGCATCGAGGGGTACGACACCCACGGCAAGCATCTGCTCACGCGTTTCGACGATGGATCGACCCTCCACACCCACCTGCGCATGCAGGGCCGCTGGACGATCACCCGGCCGGGTCGCGCGCTTCCCCGTGCGGTGCGCGAGACGGCGCGCGTGCGCATGCGGCTCGACGACGGGCGGGAGGTGTGGGGCCTCGACCTCCCCGTCGTGGAGTTCGTCCCCACCGCGCGCGAGAGCGATGCGATCGGATACCTGGGTCCCGACCCGCTGCGCGAGGACTGGGATGCCGCCGAGGCGGCGCGTCGACTCTCGATGCGCCCCGACCGGCCCTTCGTCGCGGCCCTCCTCGACCAGACGGCGGTCGCCGGTCTCGGCAACCTCTGGGTGAACGAGCTCGCCTTTCTGCGCGGCATCCATCCCTTCGCCCCCATCGGGACGACGGATCTCGACGCGCTCGTGGCGCTCGCGGCGCGATGCCTGCGGATCTCGGCGACAGTGCCCGGGATGTACCAGGTCACGACGGGGGACCGGCGGAGGGGATCGTCGCACTGGGTGGCGGGGCGCGCCGGTCGACCGTGCCTGCGCTGCGGAACCCGGGTGCGGGTGCGCGACGAGGTGCAGAACGATCCCGAGCAGCGACGGACCTGGTGGTGCCCGCAGTGTCAGCCGATGCCCGGAACCACCGATGTCGGAACCCCCGCGTAGAAACGAAGCATGGCCGTCGAGCGCGAGAACCTGCTGCGCGTCACCCGCATCTACGCGGAGGACGCCGCTCTCGAGCTCGAGCGCGGCCGAGAGATCGTCGCGCGCTGGCCCGAGGCCGATATCGTGCCGGTCGCCTCGCACTGGCAGATCCCCGAGGTCCACGGCGACGAGAGCAACGTCGCGCGGTGGGTGCGCATCAAGACCGAGGCCCTCGTGCTCGGCGTCAAGAAGAGCGTGACGACCAGGGTCAACGGACGCTCCGCCGACTTCATCGCCCCCTCGCTCTCGAACGGTTGCGCGATGGCGTGCAGCTACTGCTACGTTCCGCGGCGCAAGGGGTACAGCAATCCGATCACGGTCTTCGCGAACATCGACCAGATCACCAGGCACCTGGCGCGGCACGTCGCCGCCCGCGGTCCGAAGACCGAGCCGAATCAGTGCGATGCGGACGCGTGGGTCTACGACATCGGCGAGAACGGCGACTGCTCGGTCGACGCGCTGATCAGTGAGAACGTCCGCGACGTCTGCGACCTGTTCCGGATGACGCCGACCTCCAAGGCGTCGTTCGCGACGAAGTTCGTCAACCGCGACCTTCTGGACTGGGATCCGGCGGGAAGGACGCGCATCCGGTTCTCGCTCATGCCGGCGGCCACGGCGAAGGTCACCGACCTGCGGACGTCACCCATGGGGGAGCGGATCGCGGCGATCAACGATTTCGTCGACGCGGGCTTCGAGGTGCACGTCAACTTCTCGCCCGTGATCCTGACGCCGACGTGGCTCGCCGACTGGTCGGAGCTGTTCGATCAGCTCGACGCCGTTCTCCACGCGCGCGCGAAGGCGCAACTGGCCTGCGAGGTGATCTTCCTGACCCACAACGAGGGGCTGCACGAGGTGAATCTCGGATGGCACCCGAGGGGCGAAGAACTGCTGTGGACGCCCTCGCTGCAAGAAGAGAAGACGTCCCAGAACGGAGCGGTGAACGTGCGGTACCGGCATCCGTTGAAGGCCCAGGCCGTGGCGGCCCTCACCGACCTGATCGCCCGGAAGCTTCCGTACTGCCGCGTGCGCTACGCGTTCTGATCTTCAGCCGATGTCGCCGGTGGGGGAGTCGTCGGTCGTGGCCGCGTCATCCGCGTCCTGCTGAGCCGCGGCGCCTTCGTCGGGCGATTCGCTCCCGGCCCCGTTCGAGTTCTGGTCGGGGGCGCCGTCCGCGCGTCCGTCGTGATTCGTCATGATTCTCCTCTTCGTCGTCGTACGGGGGCGACGCTCGCACGAACGGCGAGACGTGTCCAGGGGGTCGACGGGTTCAGAGCGGAGCGGTTCCGAATCGTTCCGCGAAGTCCGCGTTGGCGGCATCCTCGAAGTCGTCGGCCTCGTCGCGAAGATCGATGTCGTTCACGGCGATCACAGGTACGGCGCCAGGGCGCCGGCGGTGAGTGCGAGGGCCAGCGCAGTGCCGCCCACACCGGTCGCGGTGAGCACGGTCGCCCGCTCGAGGCGGCGGCGGCGCGAGACGTTCGCGGGGTGCGTGGTGGACCGCAGCGACGCTTTCGCCGTGTCGAGGGAGTCGTATCGGCCGACCGGGACGCCGTGGGCGTCGCGTGAGACGAATCCTCCGGCGACCTGGTCGACGCAGCCGAAGTACTCGCCGCCGCGGTGGGCGACCCAGAAGCCGGTGTCGACCTTGGCCCAGAGGATGCGCGCGGTCGCCAGCGCGGTGGGAGTTGCCGTGTCCATGTCAGGCCGCTGCCGAGAGGGTGCGACGACGGACGGGGGCGGTTGCCCGTGCCGGCTGGGGGCGGTGCGCGGTGTCGCTCGTAGGAATCTCGACATTCAGGTCGACGACGAGTCCGGCGGAGGAGTTGGCCAGGTCGGCCATGTTCTTCAGGACGGTCGCGTTCAGCGTCTCGGGCTCCGCCGAGTCGAAGACGAAGCGCATCGGAATCGCGGGCTGCAGCCAGAGCGTGGACCGTCCGGGAGTGCCGTCGACGTGGGTCCAGCTGAGGGTGAAGCTCTCGCTGCGGCGAAGCTTCGTGGTCATGACGACCTTGAGGTGCGACAGCAGGCGATCGGGAATGCGGATCGACTCGGTCGACGTGCCGTAGTACAGGTGGCCCATGGGGTACTCCCTTCGGAAGCGATTAGCTGTACGTAGAACATAATCGGTTAGTAACTAGTTTGTCTAACTATTATTTCAGATGTATAGTCACGGGGACGAGCGGGAGGAGTGTGTCATGACAGACGTCGATACCGCGTCCCACCGGCCCGCATCCCCCGAGCCCGTGGATGAGGTGACCTACTGGTACGGCGACGAGCCCGCCGACCGCCGTCAGCGCAGCAAAGCGGTACTCGAAGCTCTCCGTATCTATCGCGCCGCCGAGGTCGCGATGCGACGTCGTACGCGCGACTCCATGTCGATGGGTGAGAACGAGCTGCTCGTCCTGCGCTACCTGTTGCGCGACGCCGAACGACAGGTGCGCCCGGGGGAGCTCACCCGCTATCTCGGGCTGTCGACCGCGTCGACGACGGCCATCCTCGACCGCCTAGAGCGTTCGGGCCACATCACCCGTGCCGCGAACCCGGGCGACCGCCGCAGCATCTTCATCCAGGCCACCCCTCGCGCGCACGCCGAGGTGCGGCAGACCCTCGGCAACATGCACGATCGCATGCTCGCGGCCGTGATCGACATGACGCCCGACGAGTCGGCCGCGGTGGTGGCGTTCCTCCGCCGCATGAGCGACGCCGTCGACGGCGTCGCCCTCGAGACCCCGGCGGTCGATTCCCCGTGATCTACGTGCTCGTCGGCGGCCCGCGCGACGGACAGCACGTGGACGATCTGCCTCGCGGCTACCGCCTGTCGCTCAGCGACCCACAGCCCGAACCCTTCGGCGAGTTCGACACCGTCCGCGCGGTATGGTTCGAGCTCGACGAGGCCATGTTCCGTTCGCGGCAGCGTCGCGACTGACCCGTACCCCACGTCCGCGTGGGGGGCAAGCCGCCCCTGTCCTCGCGCGCACCCCGTCAGGGTGGGCTCATGCGATGTGTGACCTATGCCGGCGAGACAGTGATCACCACCGACGACGTCGCGGCGTCGTTGATCGAGTTGACCGCGGCGGTGGCCAAGGAGGGTCAGGCCGAGGCCGTCAGCATCCCCATCGTCACCGACGACAGGAAGGTCGCCCAGGCCGAGCTCGTCATCGGCGTCGGCAACGACGTGCTCTCCGCTCCGCTGGAGTGGCACGACGAGGAGCCCGACTTCTCGCGCGCCGCCGCCGAGCTCAAGGATCACCGTCTCTTCCCTCGTCCGCACCTCCGGGCCGTCGAGGCCGACGCGAGCGACGACGATGAGCCCCTGGACTACGACTTCGATCAGCCCACCGAGGCTTAGCCGGGACGGGTGAGGGGTCGCCCTTCGACGGGTGAACATCGGCACGGGTCTTGTCACCGAGTCGTGGCATCCGTTATGTTCTCAAGTCCGTGCCGACCGGCGCGGTGAGCCGAGGAAAGACGAGACCATGACCGCCATGCGCGATCTGCGTTCGGAGCAGCAGGGGCATTACCTGCCGTTCCTCTCCTCGTCGTACCCTCCGGCGCCGGTCGTCTAGACACCCGTCTTCTCACGCCCCGCACCGTCAGGTCGGGGCGTTTCCCTTTCCATCGGTGGGGGAGTGCCTCGGCCCGAGGCTCGACTCCCCGCGCGTCAGCGCACCACACGAAGGAAAGGACCCATGCAGAAGCTCACCGAACGACTCGTGTCGTGGGCGAGCCTGATCGATGACAAGACCATCGAGCAGGCACGCACCTCGTCGCGGATGCCGTTCATCTTCCCCCACCTCGCCCTCATGCCCGACGCCCACCTGGGGCTCGGCGCGACGGTCGGATCGGTGATCCCGACGCTCGGGGCGATCATGCCCGCGGCCGTCGGCGTCGACATCGGCTGCGGCATGATCGCCGTCAAGACGCAGTTCACGGCCGCCGACCTCGACGGTCGCGACCTGTCCGAGCTGCGGCAGCAGATCGAGCGCGCCATCCCGCTGTCGGCCGGCCGCGACAACCGCAAGATCGTCGTCACCGCCGAGCCGCGCATCGCCGAGCTCGAAGAGCTGGCGCAGAAGGCCGAGTTCGACCCGGCCTCGTACGCGGGTCACTGGCGGCACCAGCTCGGGTCGCTGGGCAGCGGTAACCACTTCATCGAGATCTCGCTCGACGAGATCGACGACGTGTGGATGTTCCTGCACTCCGGGTCGCGGGGCATCGGCAACCGCATCGCGAAGCACCACATCGGTGTCGCGCAGCGCCTGGCGAGGCAGTGGTGGATCGAGCTTCCGCATCCCGACCTCGCCTACCTCGTCGAGGGCACGCCGGAGTTCGCGGCATACATCCGCGAGCTCCGGTGGGCGCAGCATTTCGCCCTGCTCAACCGCGAAGAGATGATGGACCGCGTCGCGAACCAGCTCGGTCGCTTCCTCGGGACCGACGTCGACGAGCGCGAGCGGATCAACTGCCACCACAACTTCACCGAGTCCGAGATGCACTTCGGCAAGAGGGTGTGGGTCTCGCGCAAGGGCGCGATCATGGCCGACGCCGGTCGCCCCGGGCTCATCCCCGGATCGATGGGCACCGCCTCGTACGTCGTCGAGGGGCGCGGCAACCCTGTCGCGTTGAACTCCTCGCCGCACGGCGCGGGGCGGGAGTACTCGCGGTCGGCCGCCCGGAAGACCTTCACGCACGAGCAGTTGCGGGAAGCCATGGCGGGGATCGAGTACCGGGACACCGACGCGTTCATCGACGAGATCCCGCAGGCGTACAAGCCGATCGACCGGGTCATGGCCGATGCCGCCGACCTCGTCACGGTCCGGCACACGCTGCGCCAGATCGTCAACGTGAAGGGCGATTGAGACGGATGCCATGGCTGCCGCACCGCAGCCATGGCATCCGCCGTTCGGCCGGGGTGGGATACATCGCTCGGGGGATGTGGGGCAGGAGTCCGTTCGGCACGATGGGAAGAGCTCGCGAAGCCCCGCGGGCGGACACTTCCCCCCGGAGTGGAGTTTCATGTCGCCCGATCGTGCCCGGACCATCGACCACCGTCCCGACCCCTCCGACGGCAGAGAACGGCAGAGCGCGTGCATCCGTCTCGCTCAGGCTCGTCTCGCCGCGTTCGTCGAGAGCACGGCCGACGACGTCGACGAGACCTCGGATGCGGCCGTGACCGCCCTGCGTTCCGCCGTGTCGTCGGGTGCCGATCTCGACCGGATCTCTGCGGAGCTCGAGGTCAGCACGGGGGCGATCCAGGCGATCGTCGACGGCTCGGTCCCGCTGCGGAGCCTGCACCCCGACGATCGGTTGCGGCCCGACTGAGACCGTCGCGGGCACCTCGCGCCGTGGGTTCGCTGGGGCGCCGGCCTCCGCTGCCGCCCGCGGGGTTACGCTCGGGGGCAGAAGAACGGCGGAGGCGGCGAGATGGGCGAGCGCAAGTTCGAGTGGGGCGGGCTGAGTGCCGACCGCGGCGACTACGTCACCGCGGCGGAGGCGCTCGCGATGCTCGAGGTGCTCGTCATCGCGCAGGCCGACCTCGACGTCACGACCGAGCTGCGCAACGGTGCGGCCTGGGCGCGCTTCTCGCGCGGGGGACGCTGGGCCGTCGTGTCGACGCCCGGATCCCGCTGGTTCTCGGTCGAGACCGACACAGGACACCGCCTGCAGATCGTGGATGCCAACACCTCGAAGGACCAGAGCGCTCAACTCCTCGCGGTGCACGTCGACGTCGCCGAGGCGTACGTCCGCGGAGAGGCGACGCCCGTGCGGGCCGGTGGTCTCGGCGGGTCGGTGCTCACGGTCGACGTGAACGGACGACAGGTGCTGCTGACCCAGTCCGTCGGGCGACGCGTGCGGGGTCTGTTCGGTCGCTAGGCCCGACGGCCGCTCCGGTCAAGCCGGTGCTCCCCGCTCGCGCTCTTGCCAGGCTGGGCGGGTACGCGACGAAGGGAATCCCATGAGCGACCCGCAGAACTCCGCCCCGGCCGACGACGCCGCCGACCTCGGCGACGACCCCACGGTCAAGCCGAGTCAAGAGAACGACGTCGACGAAGAGGCGAAGGCCCCCTCCAAGGACGACCCGAACGCCGACCACCAGGCGACGGGCATCGGAGTCATCGGCGACGAGTGATCCGGATGCCGCGGGGCGGGCGCCGGTGACCGTCGGCGCTCGCCCCGCGGGTCGGGGGAGGGCCCGCCGCGGTGCTAATCTTGACCGGTCCGCCTCCGTAGCTCAGGGGATAGAGCGTTGGTTTCCGGTACCAAAGGTCGCTGGTTCGATTCCAGTCGGGGGCACACGAAGAAGGCCGCGATCACCTCGATCGCGGCCTTTCGTCTGCGTGGAGTGGCTCCCGGGGTCAGTCCTCGTCGGTGACGACGCCGGTGGGCTCCGCGTCTTCGACGATGTGCTGCGAACCGAGTTCGTCGGCGACGGCGCGACCCTGGTCGATCGCCTCCTCTCGGCTCGAGAAGCTCGCCGACAGTTCGGGTCGGCCCTCGACCGTGTTCTCCCACTGGCCGCGGTTCGATCGGGTGGTCACGTCGTTCTGGCTCATGGCATCCATGGGACACCTCTTCGAGCTCCGGCACCCCCGTCTTGACAGGCGTTGTCAAGACCACTCGGGGTTTCGCGGGGTGCTGAGAAGGTGGGATCACCTTCGAAAGGGGTCTGTCATGAGCATCGGAGCCGGTATCGCGCTGTTCGTCATCGGCGCCGTCCTCGCCTTCGCGGTCACCCTCCCGAACGAGTTCGTCGACCTCACCACGATCGGCTACATCATGATGGGGGCGGGCGTTGTGGTCTTCCTCATCGGGGTGGTGCTGTTGATGCGCCGTCGGCAAACCGATACCGTCACCCGCACCGAAGCAGCAGGGGGCGCGCAGGTGACCCGATCCACTACGCGCTCCTCGAACGACGACCTCGTCTGAGTCCCTCGGGGTCGAGCCCCGGAGAACGATCATGACCGAACCCACCCCCACCGTCGCCTACGACCCGGCCGTCGACGATCTGTTCGACGGGCGTTACCGTCTCGGGCGCCTCCTCGGCAGAGGCGGCTACGCCCGGGTGTACGAGGCGGTCGACACCGCGCTCGAGCGCACGCTCGCCCTCAAGATCATCGACGGCGACGGCGCCGACCCCTCGGACGTCGCCCGCGTGCGATCCGAGATCCGGCTCCTCGCCTCGCTGTCGCACCCCTCGCTCGTCACCCTGTACGACGCCAAGCTCGATGCGCAGCCGGCCTACCTGGCGATGGAGCTCATCTCGGGCCCCACCCTGACGGATCGCATCGCGCGGGGCCCGCTGCCCGGCCCCGAGGTCGCCCGCGTTGGTCGAGAGATCGCCGAGGCGTTCGCCGTCATCCACGGGCGGGGCATCGTGCACCGCGACGTCAAGCCGTCGAACATCCTCATCCGCCCGGCCGCCCACACGGGCGAGACCCCAAGGGCCACGCTCGCCGACTTCGGCATCGCGTCGCTGGTCGGGGCGACACGGGTCACGCGCGCCGACACCGTGATCGGTACGGCCGCGTACCTCAGTCCCGAACAGGCTCGGGGCATGCCGGCGGCCCCCGCGAGCGACGTGTACGCGCTGGGTCTGGTGCTCCTCGAAGCGCTGACCGGCTCGCGCCCCTTCGGCTCGCGGACGCCGCACGAGGCCCTGGCGGCACGCCTCGTCTCGCCCCCCGAGATCCCGGCGCAGATCCCGACGGCCTGGCGCGAGGTGCTCGAGAAGATGACCGCGATCGAGCCGAGTGAGAGACCGGATGCCACGGGCCTGATCGTGGCGCTCAGGACGCTCTCGGGGGTCGCCGTCCCCCCGCCCCTGCCGTCGACGCCGGCGTCGGCGGTGACGACCGCCGCTCTTGCCGGCGGCACGGCCCCCACGCGGGTCTTCGAGCCGTCGGCCCGGTCCGAGCGGACCGCGGCGCCCCGCCGGCTCTCGCAACGCACGATCGTGATCGGGGCGATCGCCGCGGTCCTGCTGGCCGTGGGCGCCATCGGAACCGCCGTCGCCCTCGGCGGGGCGGGAGCATCGTCCGAGCCCGCTCTGCCGACGCTGCCGCAACCTCTCGACCAGCACATGGACGATCTCTGGAAAGAGGTGGCCCCGTGATCCGCCGTGCCGCTCCCCTCGCCGGAATCCTGTTCGCCGGGGTCCTCGCGCTCGCCGCGTGCACCCCGCCCGCCGCGACCCCCACGGCGTGGCAGCAGAACGTGCAGACGGTGGCCGACCAGGCCTCGAGCGGGGACTACGCCTCCGCCCTCGCGAGCCTCGACGCCCTCGAAGCCGACGTCAGCGCCCGCCGCGACGCCGGCGAGATCTCGGCGGAGGAGGCCGACGGCATCCTGAGCCGGATCGCCACCGTCCGCGCCGACCTCACCTCTCTCGCCCCCCGTCCCAGCCCGACCCCGACGACGGAGCCGAGCCCCGAGCAGTCGCAGGACACGGTGACCGACGACGGCGGCGACGAGCCGGCGCAGCCCGCCCCCGACGACAAGGGGCCGGGCGGCACAGACGACAAGGCGCCGGGCAACGGCAACGGCAACGGCAACGGTAAGGGCCCCGGTAAGAAGGACGGGTGATCGGCTTCGCGCCCGCCGGGCCGAGGGGGTCCGAACGCGTGCGAGGATTGCCCGGTGCCGCGCCGCGTGACCGCTGAACTCGACCTCGATCTCGGGGCCTCCGTCGACCTCATCTTCCAGATCGCGGCCGCGCGCGGAGTGCCCGTCGTCGACGAGAAGCTCACGTTCGCGCAGGGTGAGCGGCGGTACCCCGCGACCGAACTCGTGGACCAGGCCGGCAGCCGTCTGCACCGCCTCACCGCCGAGGAAGGTCCCCTCTCGGTGCGGTACGACGCGCTCGTCGTCGGTCCCGCGCAGAGCCCTCGCACGAGCGACCTCGACACCATCGGATACTTGCGTCCGAGCCGCTACTGCCAGTCCGACGAGGTGTTCGCCCAGGCGCGCCGGCAGTTCCGGGGCCTGGCGGGGCGCGACCTCCTGGCCGCGGTCTCGGGCTTCGTGGCATCCACCGTCACCTATACGCCGGGGCTCAGTTTCGGCACCGACAGCGCCGTGACGACCCTCGCCACGGGTCAGGGCGTGTGCCGCGACTACGCGCACCTCGTGATCGCCCTGCTGCGGGCGATGGACATGCCCGCCCGCTACGCCGCCTGCTTCGCCCCCGGGCTCGATCCGATGGATTTCCACGCCGTCGCCGAGGCCTACCTCGACGGGGCCTGGTATGTCGTGGATGCGACGCGTCTCGCCGATCGCCGATCGCTGGTGCGCATCGCCACGGGACGCGACGCCGCCGACTGCGCGTTCCTCAGCTACCACGGCGGGTACGTGGGTCTCGAGCGGATGCGGGTGGATGCCGCCATCGAGGGCGTCGACGCGACGGAGCCCGACGACCACGAGGCGCTGGTCCAGATCGCCTGACGCGGGCGCCCCGGCGCCGCGCCTAGACTTGAAGGGTTATGGATCCCGCAGCCCTCTCCGCCGCCCTGCTCGCCGTCATCGCCCCGCTCGCCGAGGCGCGACGAGAGGGTTCGTCCGCCGGGATCACGGCCGCCGACCTACCGCTTGAACGGCCCAAGAACCGCGACCACGGCGATTGGGCGTCCAACGCCGCCCTGAAGCTGTCGAAGATCGTCGGGGTGAACCCTCGCGAGTTCGCCGCCGAGATCGCCGCGGGCCTCGAGGCCGTCGAGGGCATCGCGAGCGTCGAGGTCGCCGGCCCCGGCTTCATCAACATCCGCCTCGATGCCGCGGCCGCCGGTGCCCTGGCCCGCACGATCGTCGAGCAGGGGGCCGCGTTCGGCACCAACGACACCCAGCGCGGGAACACGATCAATCTCGAGTTCGTCAGCGCCAACCCCACCGGTCCGCTGCACATCGGCCACACCCGGTGGGCGGCCCTGGGCGACGCGATCGCGCGCGTGCTGCTGGCCAGCGGCGCGACCCTCGTGCGCGAGTTCTACATCAACGACGCCGGGGCCCAGATGGAGCGCTTCGGGCGCTCCGTGGTCGCGGCGATCGTGGGCGAGCCGACTCCCGAGGACGGATACGGCGGGGCGTACATCGCGGCTCTCGCGGAGCGGGTGCACGCCACGCGCACCGACATCCTCGACCTCGATCGCGCCGAGCAGATCTCCGTCGCCACCGAGCTGGCCTACGGGTTCCAGCTCGGCGAGATCCAGGCTTCGCTCGCGCGCTTCAACGTCCACTTCGACGTCTGGTTCTCGGAGCGCGACCTGCACGCGCGGATCGAGGGCCAGCCGAGCCTCGTCGACGAGGCCGTGGACCGCCTGCGCGAGCAGGGGCACGTCTTCGACGAGGACGACGCCGTGTGGGTGCGCACGACCGACTTCGGCGACGACAAGAACCGCGTCATCCGGCGCTCGAACGGCGAGTACACCTACTTCGCCGCCGATGCCGCGTACTACCTGAACAAGGGCGACCGCGGTTTCGCGCACAAGATCTACCTGCTCGGCGCCGACCACCACGGCTACGTGCACCGCCTCAAGGCCCTCGCGGGTGCGGCGGGAGACGACCCCGACAAGGACATCGAGGTGCTCATCGGTCAGCTCGTGTCGATCAACGGCGCGCGCCTGTCGAAGCGGGCCGGCAACATCGTCGAGCTCGACGACCTGCAGGCCTGGCTCGGCACCGACGCCCTGCGGTACTCGCTCGCGCGCTACCCGGCCGATTCGCCGTTGACGCTCGACCCCGAGATCCTGCAGAAGCGCACGAACGACAACCCCGTCTTCTACGTGCAGTACGCGCACGCCCGCACGCACAACGTGGCCCGCAACGCCGCCGACTCGGGTGTCGACCGCTCCGCGTTCGCCCCCGAGCTCCTCGACCACGAGACCGAATCGGCTCTGCTGGGCGCGCTGCAGGAGTACCCGCGCATCGTCGCGTACGCCGCCGAGGTGCGCGAGCCGCACCGCGTCGCGCGCTACCTCGAGGAGCTCGCGGGTCTCTACCACCGCTGGTACGACAACTGCCGCGTCATCCCGCTCGGCGACGCCCCGGTCGAACCCGTGCACCGCACGCGTTTGTGGCTCAACGACGCCACCGGGCAGGTGCTGCGCAACGGCCTCGACCTGCTCGGCGTCAGCGCTCCGGAGCGGATGTAGAGCATGACGGATGCCACGGCTCCCCGTCGCCGGACGGGCCGGTGGATCGCGGTGCTGGTGGTGGCCGTGGTGCTGCTCGCCGTGGCCGCCGTCGCCGCCGAGTTCATCGCGCGCTCCGTGGTGACGAGCACGGTCCGTTCGCTGGTCGTGAAGAACGTCGGTCTCCCCGACGATCAGAACGTCGACGTGTCGGTGGCGGGTCTCGTGCTGCCGCAGCTCATCGGCGGACGCCTCGACGAGGTCGCCGTCTCGTCGAACGATGTGACCCTCGGGCCCATCACCGGTGACGTCCGCGTCGACTTGCGTGGAGTGCCCGTCTCGGGCGGCGGGGCGGCCGACGGCGGCGTCGCGTCGGTCCGCCTCGACCAGGACCAGCTGAAGGCCCTGCTGGCCGAGGTCCCCGACTTCCCGGCGAGCACGATCACCGTCTCCGCCCCCGACGTCAAGCTCGACACCTCGCTCTCGCTCTTCGGCATCGCGATCCCCGTGGGCGTCGGAGTGACCCCGGGCGCGGCCGCGGGCGACCTGACGTTGACCCCGTCGTCGTTCCAGGTGGGCGGCAACGCGATCGACGCCGACACGCTGCGCGGCCAGTTCGGCGGCATCGCGGATTCCCTCCTCACGGAGCGGAGCCTGTGCATCGCCGACCGCCTGCCGAAGGGGCTGACCCTCACCTCGGCCACCGTGCAGGGACAGGACCTCGTCGCGACGTTCGATGTGGCCGGTGGCATCCTGAACGATCCGGCGCTGCAGAGCGACGGCACCTGCGGCTGATCGACGCGAGGTGGCTCGTCCGCCCCGAGCGACGTGGGAAAGGGGCGGCATACGACGTGCCCTAGACTGCAAGGACTGCCCGCCGCGTGACTCTCCGCGCGGGTGGGAGCCGTGATCCGCGGCCGTCGCGTCGCCGCAAAACCCGATTGGTCCCCCTGTGTCCGCCTCGCACTCCGCGCTCGTGCCCGCCTGGCTCACCGCCCCGGCCGAAGCGAACGAGCTCGTCGCCTCCGTCTGGCCCTCGTCCGCGCATCGTGTCGCCGACGGCTCCGTCGAGGTCGGCGGCGTGTCGGTCTTCGACCTGCGCGACCGCTTCGGCACCCCCCTGTACGTGCTCGATGAGAACGAGGTGCGCGACCACGCCCGCCGTGCGCGCGTCGCCTTCGACGCCGCGGCCGCGCGCCACGGCATCCGAGCCCGCGTGTACTACGCCGGCAAGGCGTTCCTCTCGACCGAGGTCGTGCGCTGGGTCGTCGACGAGGGACTCGCCGTCGACGTCTGCACGCGCGGTGAGCTCGAGGTCGCGCTCGCCGCGGGCGCCGACCCGGCACGCCTGGGCTTCCACGGCAACAACAAGAACGTGTCCGAGCTCGAGCGCGCCGTCGAGGTGGGCATCGGCTCGGTCGTCGTCGACAGCCCCATCGAGATCGAGCGTCTCGCCGCCATCGCCGAGCGCCGCGGCGCCGTGCAGTCGGTGCTCGTGCGCGTGCGCACGGGCGTGCACGCCGAGACCCACGCGTTCCTCGCCACCGCCCACGAAGACCAGAAGTTCGGTTTCTCGCTCGAGGGGGCGGCCGAGGCCGTGGCCCGCATCCGCGAGCTGTCGAGCCTGCGCTTCGTCGGTCTGCACGCCCACATCGGCTCGCAGATCTTCGACTCCTCCGGCTTCCGCGAGTCGGCGGCGCGCCTGGTCGACCTGCACGCCGACCTGCTCGCCGGGGGAGAGATCCCCCTGCTCAACGTCGGCGGCGGCTTCGGCATCTCGTACACCGCGGTCGACGACCCCAAGCCCATCGAAGAGATCGCCGACGGCATCGTCGACGCCATTGCCGACGAATGCGCGGTCCGTGGCATCCCGATGCCCGACGTCGCCACCGAGCCCGGTCGCGTCATCGTCGGCCAAGCCGGCGTCACCCTCTACGAGGTGGGCACGGTCAAGACGGTCACCGCCGGCGAAGACCTCGACCGCACCTACGTCAGCGTCGACGGCGGCATGAGCGACAACGCCCGGCCCGCCCTCTACGGCGCCGACTTCTCGGCGCGGCTGGTCTCGCGCACGAGCTCCGCGGCCCCGGCCCTCGCGCGCGTCGTCGGCCGGCACTGCGAGTCGGGAGACATCGTGGTGGATGCCGAGTACCTCCCCGCCGACGTCACCCCCGGTGACCTGCTGGCCGTTCCCGCCACCGGCGCCTACTGCTTCTCGCTCGCGAGCAACTACAACTACACGCCGCGCCCCCCGGTCGTCGCCGTGCGCGACGGACAGGCCCGCGTGATCGTCCGCGGCGAGAGCATCGACGACCTCCTCGCGCGCGACGCCGGGATCCCGGCATCCGCTCCTTCCGCTACACCCCACGGAGACACCGAATGACCGACTACCGCACGCTCCGCGTGGCGCTCCTCGGCGCCGGCGCCGTCGGCTCGCAGGTCGCCGACCTGCTGCTCAAGCACGGCGACGAGCTCGCCGACCGCGCGGGCGCGAAGCTCGAACTCGCCGGCATCGCCGTGCGCGACCTCGACGCCAAGCGCGACGTCGACCTGCCGCGCGAGCTGTTCACCACCGACGCCGACACCCTGATCGTCGGCAGCGACATCGTCATCGAGCTCATGGGCGGCATCGAACCCGCACGCACGCAGGTGCTGCACGCGATCGCCTCGGGCGCCGACGTCGTCACCGCCAACAAGGCGCTGCTGGCCACGCACGGCTCCGAGGTCTTCGAGGCCGCCGACCAGGTGGGCGCCGAGGTGTACTACGAGGCCGCCGCCGCCGGTGCGATCCCCATCATCCGGCCGCTGCGCGACTCGCTCGCCGGTGACCGCGTCGTGCGCATCATGGGCATCGTCAACGGCACGACGAACTACATCCTCGACCGCATGGACACCGAGGGCGCCGACTTCGGCGACGTGCTCGCCCAGGCGCAGGCGCTCGGCTACGCCGAGGCCGACCCCACCGCCGACGTCGAGGGCTACGACGCCGCGCAGAAGGCCGCGATCCTCGCGAGCCTCGCGTTCCACACGACGGTTCCGCTCGATGCCGTCCACCGCGAGGGCATCACCTCGGTCGACGCCGCGATGATCGAATCGGCGCGGCACGCGGGGTACGTCATCAAGCTCCTCGCCGTGTGCGAGCGGCTCGCCGCCGAGGACGGCGGCACCGAGTCGATCTCGGTGCGCGTGTACCCGGCCCTCGTCGAGCGCACCCACCCGCTGGCGAGCGTCCACGGCGCGAACAACGCCGTCTTCGTCCAGGCCGAGGCCGCGGGCGACCTGATGTTCTACGGCGCCGGCGCCGGCGGGGTGCAGACCGCGTCGGCCGTGCTCGGCGACGTTGTCTCGGCCGCGCGCCGCCACATCGCCGGGGGAGTGGGCGTCGGCGAGTCGACGCGCGCGAACCTCCCCACCGTGCCGATCGGTCACGTCATCACGCGCTACCAGATCACGCTCGAGGTCGACGACCAGCCGGGTGTGCTCGCCACCGTCGCGGGCATCCTCAGCGAGGGGCGCGTGTCGATCGCGACCGTCGAGCAGACCGTCATCGAGCAGACTCAGGATGCCGACGACTCGGCATCCGCGGAAGGCTCAGCGACCGGAGCGGGATCCGCCCGCCTGGTCATCGGAACACACAAGGCCCGCGAGCAGGATTTGAGCGAGACCGTCGAGCGTCTCGCCGCGAGCGGCGTCGTCGAGCGCGTGGTCTCCGTGCTGCGTGTGGAAGGGAACTGACATGGCACACCTCTGGGGCGGAGTCCTCCGCGAATACGCCGACCGTCTGGGTGTCACCGACGCCTCCACCGTCGTCACCCTGGGCGAGGGCGGCACGCCGCTGCTGCCCGCACCCGCGCTGTCGCGTCGCACCGGCGCCGACGTCTGGGTGAAGTACGAGGGCATGAACCCGACGGGCTCCTTCAAGGATCGCGGCATGACCGTGGCCCTCTCGCGCGCCGTCGAGCACGGCGCGAAGGCCGTCATCTGCGCCTCGACCGGCAACACCTCGGCCTCGGCCGCGGCGTACGCCGCCCACGCGGGCATCACCGCCGCGGTCCTCGTACCCGAGGGCAAGATCGCGATGGGCAAGCTCAGCCAGGCCGTGGCGCACAACGGCCGACTCATCCAGATCCGCGGCAACTTCGACGACTGCCTTGAGATCGCGCGCGAGCTCGCCGACCACTACCCGGTGCACCTGGTCAACTCGGTGAACCCCGACCGCATCGAGGGGCAGAAGACCGCCGCCTACGAGGTCGTCGAGGTCCTGGGGGACGCCCCCGACTTCCACTTCATCCCCGTCGGCAACGCCGGCAACTACACCGCGTACTCGCGCGGCTACCGCGAAGAGGCCGCCCGCGGCGTCGCCACGCGCGTGCCTCGCATGTTCGGCTTCCAGGCCGCCGGTTCCGCCCCCCTCGTGCGCGGTGAGGTCGTCAAGCAGCCCGAGACCATCGCGAGCGCGATCCGCATCGGCAACCCCGCGTCGTGGGAGCTGGCTCTCGAGGCCCGTGACGCCACCGACGGCTACTTCGGCGCGATCGACGACGCCGGCATCCTCGAGGCGCAGAAGATCCTCGCCGGCGAAGTGGGCATCTTCGTCGAGCCCGCCTCGGCCATCAGCGTCGCGGGCCTGCTCGAGCGCGCCGAGGCGGGCGTCGTGCCCGCCGGCGCGAAGGTCGTCCTCACCGTCACCGGCCACGGTCTCAAGGACCCCCAGTGGGCCCTGCGTCGTGCCGACGGCACCGACGTGTCGCCCACGGTCGTCGACGCCGCCACCTCGGAGGTCGCCTCCGTGCTCGATCTGCAGCCGGTGACCGCGTGAGCTCAGGCCCCGGTCGTCGGGTCGCCGTCCGCGTTCCCGCCACCAGCGCGAACCTCGGGCCCGGCTTCGATACCCTCGGCCTCGCGCTGAGCGTCTACGACGAGCTCGTCGTCGAGCAGCTCGGCGGCGACCGGCTCGAGATCCAGGTCGAGGGGGAGGGGACGGCGGACGTCCCCCGCGACGCCTCGCACCTCGTGGTGCGCGCGATGGCGCACACGTACGCCTCGGTCGGTCGTTCCCTGCCGGGGTTGCGACTGACGGCGCACAACGTGATCCCCCACGGGCGCGGCATGGGGTCGTCCGGGGCCGCCGTGGTCGCCGGCATCCTGGCCGCGAAGGGGCTGCTCGAGGGAGAGGTCGCCTTCAGCGACGTCGATCTGCTGCGGTTGGCCACCGAGATGGAGGGCCACCCCGACAACGTCGCGCCCGGCCTGTTCGGCGGACTCACCATCGCGTGGATGGATGCCGCCGGCCCCCAGCACAAGCAGCTCATCGTCCACCGCGGCGTCTCTCCGCTGGTCTTCGTCCCGAGCTTCACCATGTCGACCGCGGTGGCGCGGAGCCTGCAGCCCCTGCAGGTGCCGCGCGAGGATGCGGTGTTCAACGTCTCGCGTTCGGCCCTGCTGATCGCGGCGATGACGCAGAGCCCCGAGCTGTTGATGGCGGCGACCGAAGACAAGCTGCACCAGAACTATCGCGCGCAGGCCATGCCCGAGACCGATCGGCTCGTGCGGGCCCTCCGCGCGGAGGGATACGCGGCGGTCGTGTCGGGAGCCGGGCCCAGCGTGCTGGTGCTGGCCGACGGGCCGGGGCAGCGACTCGAGGCGGCGGATCTTATGGCATCCGTGGTCGACACCCCGTGGCAGGCGCTCATGCTCGCCGTCGACGTCAAGGGTGGTACAGTGAAAAACGCAGAGGGTTCCGCGTAACTTCGCGAATCTGAGCCTCTGCACCACCTGCGAAATCCGCAACACATCGCGAACCCGGTATCGGCTGCAGTCTCCCGAACCGCTGGTGTCCTTCGTCTGCGTTCTGCACGGCGAAGCGCGATCTGATCACGTTTCATTTTCTGAGGAGCACTCGTGGAGTCCATCTCCGAGACCCAGCCCGTCGACGCGCCCGAGGGCGCCGAGACCCCCGCCGACGAGCAGCCCACGGCTGCGGCGGAGGGCACCGACACCGAACAGACCCCCGAGGGCGCCGACGCCTCCGCGGCCGAGGAGCCCGCTGAGGCGGCCGCCGCCGCGCAGCCCGAGGCGCTGTTCACCGACGACGCCCTCGCCGCGGAAGCCCCGGCCGAAGCGGTCGCGGACGCGCCCGCCGCCGCCGCACCCGCTGCCGAGGCTTCCGCTCCGGAGGCGCCTGCCGCCGACGCTGCCGCGGAGCCCGCCGCCGAAGAGGCGGCCCCGGTCGAGAAGCCCGCACGCGCCCCGCGCAAGCGTGCCCCGCGCCGTGCCAAGAGCGCGACCGCCGAAGAGACGGCCGCCGCCGAAGCCGCCGCCGCCGAAGAGAAGGCCGCCGCCGCCGAGGCGCCCGCCGCCGAGGCCGCGACCGACGAGTCCGCGACGACCCCCGTCACGACGGCCGCCGACGTGGCCGCCGACGCCGAGACCGAGACCCCCGCGGTCGCCGCTGACGCGCCCGCCGCCGACACCGCGCCCGCCGAGGGCGACGCCGAGCAGGCCGACGCCGCGCCCGCCGACGGTGCCGCCGAGCAGGCCGACGAGGCCCCGGCCCGCGGCCGTGGCCGCAGCCGCTCGCGCAACCGCAACCGCAACAAGACCGACGCCGACAAGGCCGAGGCTCCGGCCCAGCCCGCCGCCGACGAGGCCGAGGCCCCGCAGCAGCAGGGCGGCCAGCGCGACAACGCGTCGCAGGGCGGCCAGCGCGACAACGCCCAGCGCGACAACGCCCAGAACGGACAGCAGGCCCAGCAGCAGCAGGGCGGGGCGGCGAACAGCCGCAACCGTCAGCGCAACAAGCGCCGCGGCCAGAGCACCACGGGTGACGAGTTCGAGACCGAGATCGGCGAGGACGACGTGCTCGTTCCCATCGCCGGTGTCCTCGACGTGCTCGACAACTACGCCTTCGTGCGCACCACCGGCTACCTGCCCGGTCCCAGCGACGTCTACGTCTCGCTCGGTCAGGTCAAGAAGTACAACCTCCGCAAGGGCGACGCCGTCGTCGGCGCCATCAAGCAGCCCCGCGAGGGCGAGCAGCAGGGCCGCCAGAAGTACAACGCCCTCGTGCAGGTGGACTCGATCAACGGTCTGTCGGTCGACGACGCCGCCACGCGCGTCGAGTTCAACAACCTCACGCCCCTGTACCCCCAGGAGCGCCTGCGCCTCGAGACCGGTCCCGAGAAGCTCACGCAGCGCATCATCGACCTGGTCGCCCCGGTCGGCAAGGGTCAGCGCGGCCTGATCGTCGCGCCCCCCAAGGCCGGTAAGACGATCGTGCTGCAGCAGATCGCCAACGCGATCGCGACGAACAACCCCGAGGTCCACCTCATGGTCGTGCTCGTCGACGAGCGCCCCGAAGAGGTCACCGACATGCAGCGCACCGTGCGCGGCGAGGTCATCGCCTCGACCTTCGACCGTCCGGCCGAAGACCACACCACCGTCGCCGAGCTGGCCATCGAGCGCGCGAAGCGTCTCGTCGAGCTCGGTCGCGACGTCGTCGTGCTGCTCGACTCGATCACGCGCCTCGGCCGCGCGTACAACCTCGCCGCCCCCACCTCGGGCCGCGTGCTCTCGGGCGGTGTCGACGCCTCGGCGCTGTACCCGCCGAAGCGCTTCTTCGGCGCCGCGCGCAACATCGAGAACGGCGGATCGCTCACGATCCTCGCGACGGCCCTCGTCGAGACCGGCTCCAAGATGGACGACGTGATCTTCGAGGAGTTCAAGGGCACCGGCAACAGCGAGCTGCGCCTGAACCGTCAGCTCGCCGACAAGCGCATCTTCCCGGCCGTCGACGTCAACGCGTCGAGCACCCGCCGCGAAGAGATGCTCCTGTCGAACGACGAGGTCAAGATCACCTGGAAGCTGCGTCGTGCGCTGGCCGGCCTCGAGCCCCAGCAGGCCCTCGAGGTCGTGCTCGGAAAGCTCAAGGAGACCCAGTCGAACGTCGAGTTCCTGGTGCAGATGCAGAAGTCGATCCCGGCGCCCGCGCGCGGCGGTGACGACAACAGCATCCGCTGAGCCGTGTCCGACTCCGGCATCTTCGAGTCCGTCCGCGGGCTGCTCGACGAGCACCGGGAGGTCGAGCTCGAGCTGAACGACCCCGCGGTCCACGCTGACGCCGCGCGCGCCAAACGGGTGAACCGGCGCTACGCCGAGCTCAGTCGCATCGTGCACGCCTACGAGGCCTGGCGCGCGGCATCCGACGATCTGGATGCCGCGCGCGAACTCGCCCGCGAGGACTCCGCGTTCGCCGAGGAGGTCCCGGCTCTCGAGGATCGCGTGGCCGAGACGCAGGAGCGCCTGCGGCGTCTGCTCATCCCGCGCGACCCCGACGACGCCCGTGACGTGATCATGGAGATCAAGGGCGGCGAGGGCGGCGCCGAGAGCGCCCTCTTCGCGGCCGATCTGCTGCGCATGTACCTGCAGTACGCGGCATCCATGGGCTGGAAGACCGAGCTGCTCGAACGCACCGAGTCCGACCTCGGCGGCTACAAGGACGTCCAGGTCGCGATCAAGGGCTCCTCGAGCGACCCCGCGCAGGGCGTGTGGGCGCATCTGAAGTACGAGGGCGGAGTGCACCGCGTGCAGCGCGTGCCCGCCACCGAGTCGCAGGGGCGCATCCACACCTCCACGACCGGCGTCCTCGTCTTCCCCGAGGTCGACGAGCCCGAAGAGGTCGCGATCGACACGAACGACCTGAAGATCGACGTCTTCCGCTCGTCGGGCCCCGGTGGTCAGTCCGTCAACACGACCGACTCCGCGGTGCGCATCACGCACGTTCCCACCGGGATCGTCGTCTCGATGCAGAACGAGAAGTCGCAGCTGCAGAACCGCGAGGCCGGCATGCGCGTGCTTCGCGCCCGCCTGCTCGCCAAGCAGCAGGAGGAGCGCGACGCCGTCGCCGCCGATGCGCGCAAGTCGCAGATCCGCGGCATGGACCGCTCCGAGCGCATCCGCACCTACAACTTCCCCGAGAACCGTATCGCCGATCACCGCACCGGGTACAAGGCGTACAACCTCGACCAGGTGATGGACGGCGCCCTCGGCCCGATCATCGAGTCGGCGATCACCGCCGACGAAGAAGCGCGCCTCGCGGCCCTCGCCGACTCCTAAGCTCGGGTGGTGCTCACCGCCGCCCAGATCGTGTCGTTCGACGACACCCCGCCCCCGCCCGGACTCTCACCGTGGGTCGGCCCCGCCGAGCAGGTGCGACAGATCGAGATCGTGGATCCGGATGCCGCCTGGCCCGGCGTCTTCGAGATGCTCCGCTCCCGGATCGACGGCGCCCTGGGCGACCGTGTGCTCGAGATCGAGCACGTCGGCTCGACGTCGGTGCCGGGGTTGGCCGCCAAACCCGTCATCGACATCGACCTGACGGTCGCCGACACCGACGATGAGGACGCCTATGTGCCGGCCCTCGAGGCGCTCGGGTTCGTGCTGCGCGTGCGCGAGCCGTGGTGGCTCGGGCACCGCTGCCTGGTCTCGGCCGAGCCGGCCGCCAACCTGCACGTGTGGCCGCCCGACAGTCCCGAGGCCGCGCGGCACCGCCTCTTCCGCGACTGGCTGCGCGCCGACGAGGCGGATCGCCAGCGGTACGCCGCGGTCAAGCGCGAGGTCGCGGCCGACGGCCTGATGAGCGAGTACAACGCCCGCAAAGAGGGCGTGATCCGCGAGATCTACACCCGCGCTTTCACCGCGGCGGGCCTGTTGCCCTGACGGCCGCCCTTCCGAGACCACAACGCAGGATCCACGGCCGTGACCCGTGCGCAGGGCGGCGTCGGCCCTTCGGCGCGGGCGGATCTCCTGTGCTGTGGACCGAAGGGCGTCAGGCGTCCCAGGCGGGCGGGTGGGGGAGCGGGCCCCGGCGCGCCTCGAGCTGAGCGGCGACTTCCAGCAGCGTGGCCTCGCCCCCGGGGCGGCCGACGAGCTGCACCGAGACGGGGTGGCCCTCGGCATCCGTCGTCACCGGGATCGTGACCGCGGGCAGGCCCGCGACGTTGACGAAGCTCGAATACGGCGCGTACTCGACCTGCATCGCGAACGTGCGCTCCGGGCTGTGGCCCGCGTACGAGCCGATCGGCTGCGGGGGCTGCGCGAGAGCGGGGGTGAGCACCGCATCGAAGGCCGAGAAGTCAGCGATGGTGCGGCGCTCGAAGGCCCGGGCGGCCGCGAGTCCGCCGAGCAGCTCGAGCGCCGACAGGCGACGCCCCTCCTGCACGAGCCACGCGGTGAGCGGCTCGACGAGCTCGGCATCGGCGTCGCTCAGCGGGATGCGCGCGGCACTCGCCCGCCAGAGCACGTGGAACAGCTCGGCATAACCGGATGGATGCCAGTCGGCATCCGTCACCGCGTGTCCGGCGTCGTCGAGCCAGGCGGCGGCGGTGTCGAAGGCGGCGCGAGCGTCGGCGTCGAGGACGATGTCCTCGTCGTCGTCCCACGGCGAGACGGTGGTGATCCCGAGGCGCAGTCGACCGGGGTCGCGGCGAGCAGCGTCGACGAAGGGTCCGGTGCCGGGGGCGGCCGTCGCGTACGAGAAGGGGGCGAGACCGACGAGGGCGTCGAGAAGCAGCCCCGCGTCTTCGACCGAGCGCGCGATCGGTCCCGTCACCGACAACCCGTCGGGGGAGTCGAAGCCCGAGCCGATCGGCAGACGCCCGCGTGAGGGTTTGAGACCGACGACACCCACGGTCGCCGAGGGGATGCGGATCGAGCCGCCCCCGTCCGAACCGACGGCCGCGGGGAGGAGCCCGGCAGCGACCGCCACCGCCGCGCCACCGCTCGAGCCCCCCGCGCCGGCCGCAGGCCGCCACGGGTCTCGCGCCGAGTCGTGGATCAGCGGTTCGGTGAAGCCGGTGAGACCGAACTCCGAGGTGCTGGTCTTGCCGACGTTGATCGCTCCGGCGGCGTCGAGGGCCGTTGCGAGGGGATCGGATGCCGCGGGCACGTGGTTCACCCGTGAGCGTGAGCCGTAGCGCGTGGGCACTCCGGCGCGGGCGACGAGGTCCTTGTCGGCCAGGGCGACGCCCCACAGAGACCCGTCGGCCGGTCGGGGGAGGTCGGCCGCACGTCGGAGCGCGGCATCCCGGGTCACCTCGGAGAAGGCGCCGAGACCGCGGTGGTGGTCGATGCGGTCGAGGTAGTGGCGCGTCAGCTCGGCGGGCGAGTACTCGCCGCTGCGGAGCCCGTCGATCTGGGCCACGAACGAGAGATCGTGCAGTCGGGGCATTGTCCGAGCCTACGGCGGGCCGGCCGAACGGAAACAGCCGCCGCGGCGGTCAGATCCAGTACTCCGGGGTGGTCAGCAGCGCGCGGGTGTCCTCGCCGTTGCGGCGCGTGCGCGCCGTGGCCGGGACGCCCACGAGCACGCTGTCGGCCGGTGCATCGCGGGTGACCACGGCGTTCGCCCCCACGACCGACCGCGCACCGAGCGTGATCGGCCCGAGGATCTTGGCCCCCGCGCCCACGGCCACCCCGTCGTGCAGGGTCGGGTGGCGTTTGCCGCCCTCGCGCTGACGACCGCCCAGGGTGACGCCGTGGTACAGCATCACGTCCTCGCCGACCTCGGCCGTCTCGCCGACCACGACACCCATGCCGTGGTCGATGAAGAAGCGTCGACCGATCGTGGCGCCGGGGTGGATCTCGACCCCGGTGAGCCACCGGGTCACCTGCGACAGGGCCCGCGCTGGAAAACGCAGGCCCCGTCGCCAGAGCCGGTTCGCGATGCGGTACGACCACACGGCGTGAAGCCCGGGGTACAGCAGGGCGATCTCGAGGCCGCCGCGCGCCGCGGGATCGCGGAGCTTGGCGGAGGAGATGTCTTCGCGGACGCGGGAGAGGACCCCCACGTCAGTCTTCGCGCAGGTGCTCGTAGAGCGCCGTCGAGAGATACCGCTCGCCGTACGAGGGGATGATGACGACGATGTTCTTGCCCGCCGCCTCGGGGCGACGCGCGACCTCGAGGGCGGCCCAGATGGCCGCCCCCGACGACATTCCCACGAGGATGCCGTCCTTCGCCGCGGTCTCGCGGGCGAGGCGGATGGCGTCGTCGAACTCGACGTCGATCACCTCGTCGATGATGTCGCGATCGAGGATCGCGGGCACGAAGTTGGGGCCGATGCCCTGGATCTTGTGCGGGCCGGGGTGGCCCTTGGTGAGCACGGGGGAGTCGGCGGGCTCGACCGCCACGACCTTGACCCCGGGCACGCGCTCCTTCAGCACCTGGCCCACACCCGTGATGGTGCCGCCCGTGCCGATGCCGGCCACGAAGTAGTCGACCTTGCCCTCGGTGTCGCGCAGGATCTCTTCGGCCGTCGTCTTGCGGTGGATAGCGGGGTTCGCCTCGTTCTCGAACTGGCGGGCCCACACCGCACCGGGGGTCTCTGCGACGATGCGCTTGGCCTCGTCGACGGCGTGCGACATGCCCTTGGTCGGGTCGGTGAGAACGAGCTCGGCGCCGAACGCCTTGAGCAGGATGCGGCGCTCCTTCGACATCGAGGCGGGCATCGTGAGGATGACCTTGTACCCGCGCGCGGCGCCGACCATCGCGAGGGCGATGCCGGTGTTGCCGCTGGTCGACTCGACGATCGTGCCGCCGGGCTTCAGTTCGCCGGATGCCTCGGCCGCGTCGATGATCGCGATGCCGAGGCGGTCCTTGACGCTCGAGGCGGGGTTGTAGAACTCGAGCTTGGCGAGGATCTGGCCGCCGACGCCCTCCGCGACGCGGTTCAGCCGCACCAGCGGCGTGTCGCCGAATGCAGAGGTGATGTCGGAGTGGATGCCGGGCATGGCTCGCCTTTCGCCGTCGGTCGGGACGCGTTCATTTTAGGCGAGCCCTCCGACACCACCGGCTGTGTGACGCTGCGCGACTAGGCTGGGCTCCTGTCATGTCAGGAACCGTCCCGCCTCCCGCCCCCACGGCCGTTTCGGTCGCCGACACCGTGCGCGCGGCCGCTCACCGACTGAACGCGGCGGGGGTTCCCGACCCCCAGGTCGACGCCGAACTGCTGGTGGCCCACGTCCTCGAATCGTCCCGCGGGGGCGTGCAGGCCGCCGCGATCCGCGGAGACCGGATGCCGGAACCCGCCGCCCGCGCCCTCGCGCCGCTCGTGGATCGCCGCGCCGCCCGCGAGCCGCTGCAGCACCTCACGGGTCTCGCCCCGTTCCGATCGATGGAGCTCGCGGTCGGACCGGGGGTCTTCGTGCCCCGTCCTGAGACCGAGATGGTGGCTCAGCTCGCCATCGATGCCCTGCGTTCGGCCGCGTCGGAGGCTCCGATCGCCGTCGACCTCGGCACGGGCAGCGGAGCGATCGCGCTGGCGCTGGCGACCGAGGTGCCCCACGCCCGCGTCTTCGCCGCGGAGAACTCGGTCGACGCGTTCGTCTGGACGAAGCACAACGTCGCCCGGATCGGCGCGGACAACGTCACGCTCGCGTTCGTCGACCTCGCCGACGCCTTTCCCGAGCTCGACGGAACCGTGTCCGTCGTGGCATCCAATCCTCCCTATGTTCCTGACGACGCGATACCCCGCGATCCCGAGGTGCGCCTCTACGACCCACCCGCGGCGCTCTACGGAGGACCGGACGGGCTGGATGCCGTGCGCCACCTCAGTCGCGTGGGCCTGCGGCTGGGCCACCCCGGCGCGACGATCGTCATCGAGCACGGGGAGTGGCAGGGCGCGGCCATCCGCGAGATCCTCATCGCCGACGGCTGGCGATCGGCGGCGACCCACCCGGACCTCACGACCCGGGATCGCGCCACGACCGCCGTGCGCCCCTGACGACGCGGGCGGTGGCGCGCGACTAGACTGGCGCGCGTTATGTCACCCGTCTACGACTGCCGTGACGAGTCGCAGCTGCTGTCCGGAATGCGCCACGCGCGTCAATCGATCGGCCGAGGCGAACTCGTCGTGCTCCCCACTGACACCGTCTACGGAATCGCCGCGGACGCGTTCAACGCGCGCGCCGTCGCCGGCCTGCTCGAGGCGAAGGGCCGGGGCCGCCAGCAGCCGCCCCCCGTGCTCGTGCCGGGGGTGGGGACGCTGCGGGCCCTCGTGGCCGAGATCCCGCCCGCCGTCGACGACCTCGTCCGCGAGTTCTGGCCGGGCGGCCTCACCATCGTGCTGCCCGCGCAGCCCTCGCTCTCGTGGGACCTCGGAGACACCCACGGCACGGTGGCCGTGCGCATGCCCGCTCAGAAGATGACGCTGGAACTCCTCGAAGAGACCGGCCCGCTGGCCGTGTCGAGCGCGAACCTCACCGGACGCGCCGCCGCCGTCGACATCGACTCCGCGCGCGACATGCTCGGCGACAGCGTCGCGGTCTACCTCGACGCCGGCGTCAGCGAGACCGGCATTGCCTCCACCATCATCGACGCGACTACGCTCGTCGGGGGAGCGGAGCCGCAGATCCGGGTGCTGCGCGAGGGCGCGATCTCGCGCGACCGGCTGCGCGCCGTCGTGGGCGACCTGCTCGAGCCCGACCCCGTGGACGAGGTCGTCGACCCGCTCGCCGCCCCCGCCGCAACGACCCCGGACGCCGAGGCGCCGGGTCCGTGACCCAATACCTCCTCACCATCCTGTTCACGGCGGCGGTCACGCTCGCGCTGTCGTGGGTGGTGTGGAAGCTCGCGCTGCGGTTCAAGCTGTACCCCGGCATCCGCGATCGCGACGTGCACAAGACGCCGACGCCGCGCCTCGGCGGAGTCGCGATGTTCCTCGGCGTCGTGGCGGCCTTCGCCCTGTCGAGCCGCAACCCCTACTTCGCGATCTTCTGGATCGACCCCGTGCCGGTGCTGTCCCTGCTGGGGGCGGTCCTGCTCATCGTGCTCGTCGGCGTCGCCGACGACCTCTGGGACCTCGACTGGATGATCAAGCTCGGGGCGCAGTTCGTCGCCGCGGGCATCATCGCCTGGTTCGGCCAACTGCAGATCCTCTCGCTGCCGATCGGTGCCCTGACGGTCGGCTCCAGCTGGGTGAGCTTCCTGCTGACCGTGTTCGCCCTGGTGGTCGTGATGAACGCGGTGAACTTCATCGACGGACTCAACGGTCTCGTCGCCGGCGTCTGCCTGATCGCGAACGGCGTCTTCTTCGCGTACTCCTACCTGCTCGTGCGCGACACCGGAGCGAGCACGTACTTCAACCTCGCGTCGTTCATCGCGGCCGTCCTCGTAGGAGCGTGCCTCGGCTTCCTCCCGATGAACTGGACTCCGGCGAAGCTCTTCATGGGAGACGCGGGGGCCCTGATGCTCGGGCTGCTCATGGCCAGTTCGGCCGTCGCCATCACCGGTCAGCTCGACCCGGCAGTGCTCGATCCCGAGAAGATCGGCCGGTCGCAGCTGCTCGGTGCGTTCATCCCGATCCTGCTGCCCGTGGTCATCGTCCTGCTGCCCCTGCTCGATTTCGGTCTCGCGGTCGCCCGCCGGCAGTGGGCGGGCAGGTCGCCGTTCTCGCCGGATCGCAAGCACCTGCACCACCGCATGCTCGACATGGGGCACACCGACCGTGACGCAGTCCTCATCTTCTACAGCTGGACGGCCGTGGTGAGCCTCGCGTTCCTGCTGATGTACATCGGCACCCAGCAGAGCTGGCCCGGCGACTACGCCTTCGGCATCGTCTTCGGTGTCATCGGCGTCTTCGCGTGCGTCGTTCTCACCCTCCTGCCCTCCCAGCACCGACTGCGGCTGTCCCGCCGCCCCCGACCCACCCGACCGGAGTCCCCCTCATGAGCAGTGCTTCCCCCGCCCCTCGTCGTCCCCTCTCCAGTACCCCAGTGCTGCGCACCGCCCTGGTCTGGGGCGGCATCGTGACGGCGGTGCTCCTCGTGCTCGGGGCCGTCATCGGATTCCTCGTCGGGGGAGGGGGCGGCCTCGGCAGCGCTCTGTCCGGCGTCGCGGTCAGCGCGATCTTCCTCGCCGTCACGGCCATCAGCATCCTGGTGGCGAACCGGTGGTTCGGCGATCCGCTCTACGTCCCGATCTTCTTCGGCATCGTGCTGGGCGGCTGGCTGCTCAAGCTCATCCTGTTCATCGTGGCGATCGTCGTGCTGCGCGGACAGGGCTGGGTCGACCCCGTGGTGTTCTACGTCGCGCTCGTCGTCAGCGTCATCGCCTCGCTCGCGGTCGACGTGGTCGTCCTCCTGCGCATGCGCATCCCCAGCGTCAGCGACGTGACCCTGCCCACTGACCCCGAGGCGGGCGACCGTCGCTCCTGAGCGGCCGTATCCCATGGTGCGGTCGGCGGCGGCACATTAGTCCGGCGCCGAGACGATCGCACCGGGCGGACTCATGGATCCGCCGGGAGTTTGATAGGGTGGACGAGTACCCACCCGCGATTGGAATTCTTCTCCAAGCTCGCACTTCGGGTAACAATCACCGACCATCGTCGCAACGGTTCACACCGATGCCCCGAAGCTGGAGCCAGCGCTGACTACTCAAGCTGCGACCCTGATCACGAACTTCGCGTCTGCGGGTGCGGAATTCCACCCGCCCTCCATCTCGGAGTTCTTCCCCGACGCGGTGCTGTTCGAGGGCACGATGTTCGCGATCACGCGCATCAACCTCATCCAGATGCTCGCGACGGTGGTTCTGGTCACGCTCCTCGTCGTCGGCACGCGTCGCATGACGGTGGTCCCCGGTCGCTTCCAGAGCGTCGTCGAGATGGGCCTGGACTTCGTCCGCGTGAACATTGCCGAGGACATCCTGGGTCGCAAGGACGGCAAGCGCTTCCTGCCGATCCTCACCACCATCTTCTTCATGGTGCTGTTCATGAACATCACGGGTGTCATCCCGTTCCTGAACATTGCCGGCACCAGCGTCATCGCGGTTCCGATGCTCCTCGCGATCGTGGCCTACGTCACCTTCATCTACGCGGGCATCAAGAAGAGCCCCGGCGGCTTCTTCCGCAACTCGCTGATGCCTCCCGGGCTGCCCTGGTTCCTCTACATCCTGATCATCCCGCTCGAGTTCCTCTCGACCTTCATCATCCGCCCCGTCACCCTGACGCTGCGACTGCTGATGAACATGGTCGTCGGCCACCTCATGCTGGTGCTGTTCTTCGCCGCGACGCAGTTCTTCGTGGTGGACCTCAGCGGATGGTGGACCGCGCTCGGCGCCGGCTCCCTCGCCTTCGGCTTCGCCTTCACCCTGTTCGAAATCTTCGTCGCCTTCCTCCAGGCGTACGTCTTCGCGATCCTCACCGCGGTCTACATCCAGCTCGCGGTCGCAGAAGAGCACTGAGCGGCCCGGCGCACGCCGAGCCACCCAACGAAAGGAAAAAACCCGTGGACGCAACTACGGTTCTCGCCCAGGTCACCGGTAACGTCGCCACGATCGGCTACGGTCTCGCCGCCATCGGTCCCGCCATCGGCGTGGGCATCGTCGTCGGTAAGACGATCGAGGGCGTCGCTCGTCAGCCCGAGCTCGCGGGCCGCCTGCAGGTGCTGATGTTCATCGGTATCGCCTTCACCGAGGCGCTCGCCTTCATCGGTATCGCAACCGGCTTCATCTTCACTTGATCCCGGCCGCTCTCGATTCACTGTAAGGAGACAGGATGCTGAACGCTCTTGTCACTCTCGCCGCGGAGCCCGCGGGCGAGGCGGCACACAACCCGTTGATTCCGGCGTGGTACGACATCATCTGGTCGGCCGTGTGCTTCCTTGTCATCGTCTTCGTGGTGTGGCGCGTCGCTCTGCCGCGCATGGCGAAGCTGCTCGACGAGCGCAGTGCTGCCATCGAGGGCAACATCGCCAAGGCCGACGAGGCTCAGCGACAGGCCGAGGCCGCCCTCGAGGAGTACACCGCCCAGCTCGCCGAGGCGCGCAAGGAAGCCGGTGAGATCCGCGAGAACGCCACTCAGGACGGTCGCAAGATCGTCGCGGAGGCCAAGGAGACCGCGTCGGCCGAGGCCGCTCGCATCACCGCGTCCGCGCACGCTCAGATCGAGGCCGAGCGTCAGACGGCCCTCGTGCAGCTGCGTTCCGAGGTCGGTACCCTCGCGGTCGACCTCGCGGGCAACGTCATCGGTGAGACCCTGACGGACGACGCGCGCGCCAACGCCGTGGTCGACCGCTTCCTCGCCGAGCTCGAGGCTTCCGAGAAGGCGGCCAAGTAATGGGCAGCGCGACCACTCAGGCGCGGACCGCGACCGCGGAGGCCCTGGCCTCCACCTCGGGCGTCGATCTCGACGTCGCGCGCGAACTGTTCGCGGCCGTCGGTGCCGTGAGCGGCTCGGCGCAGCTGAGCGGCGCGCTGTCCGACTCGTCGGTGCCGCCCGCCGCTCGTGCGGGTCTGGTGTCCGGCGTCTTCGGAGCCTCGTACCGGCCCGCGACCGTGGCGCTGCTGACCAGCGCCGCGCAGCAGCGCTGGTCGAACTCCGCGGAGTTCGTCGAAGGACTCGAAGAGCTCGCTGTGCTCGCGACCTCGGTCGCCGAGGACGCGGACATCGAGGCCGAGCTCTTCTCGTTCTCGCGCACCGTCGCCTCGAACGGCGAACTCGAGCTCGCGCTGGGCGGCCGCCTCGGCGGCGCGTCGGCCAAGGGGGCTCTCGTCTCGAAGCTCCTCGACGGCCGGGCGAGCGCGGGGACCGCACTCATCGTCTCGTCGCTGGTCGAGCACGCCCGCGGTCGTCGCGTCCGTGCTCTCCTACGTCGCGCTGAGCGCATCGTCGCCGAGCAGCGCGCGCGCATCGTCGCGACGGTGTTCGCGGCGACGCCGTTGAACGCCGACCAGCAGTCCCGCCTCCAGAACGCTCTCAGCGCACGTTACGGTTCGGCCGTCACGCTGAATACCGTGATCGACCCGACCGTGGTCGGTGGGCTGCGCGTGCAGGTCGCCGACGACGTGATCGACGCGAGCGTGTCCGCACGCCTCGCGGACCTCCGCCAGCGCATCGCCGGCTGAAGACTTTCCGCCCGAGTGGGCGTGGATCTGGGGGCCGAGTGCCCCACGAACGAAGGAAGACAATGGCAGATCTCTCTATCAGCCCCGACGTCATTCGTGACGCGCTGAAGGACTTCGTCAACGCCTACGAGCCCACCGGCGCTGCGGCGACCGAGGTCGGCGCCGTCGTCGACGCGGCCGACGGTATCGCTCACGTCGAGGGCCTTCCCGGCGTCATGGCCAACGAGCTCATCCGCTTCGCGGACGGCACGCTCGGCCTCGCCCAGAACCTCGACGAGAACGAGGTCGGTGTCGTCGTGCTCGGCGAGTTCTCCGGCATCGAAGAAGGCCAGAGCGTCACCCGCACCGGTGAGGTCCTCTCGGTCGGCGTCGGCGATGGGTACCTGGGTCGCGTCGTCGACCCGCTCGGAAACCCCATCGACGGTCTCGGCGAGATCGCGACCGAGGGCCGCCGCGCCCTCGAGCTCCAGGCGCCCGGCGTCATGCAGCGCAAGAGCGTGCACGAGCCCCTCCAGACCGGCATCAAGGCCATCGACGCCATGATCCCCGTCGGCCGCGGCCAGCGTCAGCTCATCATCGGCGACCGCCAGACCGGTAAGACGGCCATCGCGATCGACACGATCATCAACCAGAAGTCGAACTGGGAGTCCGGCGACGTCGACAAGCAGGTGCGTTGCATCTACGTCGCGATCGGCCAGAAGGGCTCGACCATCGCTTCGGTGAAGGGCGCGCTCGAAGAGGCCGGCGCGATGGAGTACACCACCATCGTCGCGGCCCCCGCCTCCGACCCCGCCGGCTTCAAGTACCTCGCCCCCTACACCGGCTCGGCCATCGGCCAGCACTGGATGTACGGCGGCAAGCACGTCCTCATCATCTTCGACGACCTGTCGAAGCAGGCCGAGGCCTACCGTGCCGTTTCGCTGCTCCTGCGCCGCCCGCCGGGCCGCGAGGCGTACCCCGGCGACGTCTTCTACCTGCACTCGCGTCTGCTCGAGCGTTGCGCGAAGCTGTCCGACGAGCTCGGCGCGGGTTCGATGACGGGTCTTCCCATCATCGAGACCAAGGCGAACGACGTCTCGGCATACATCCCGACCAACGTGATCTCGATCACCGACGGCCAGATCTTCCTGCAGTCCGACCTGTTCAACGCCAACCAGCGTCCCGCGGTTGACGTGGGTATCTCGGTGTCGCGCGTCGGCGGTGACGCTCAGGTCAAGTCGATCAAGAAGGTCTCCGGAACCCTGAAGCTCGAGCTGGCGCAGTACCGCTCGCTCGAGGCCTTCGCGATGTTCGCGAGCGACCTCGACGCGGCCTCGCGTCGTCAACTGGCACGCGGTGCGCGTCTGACCGAGCTGCTCAAGCAGCCGCAGTACTCGCCGTACCCCGTCGAGGAGCAGGTCGTCTCGATCTGGGCCGGCACGAACGGCAAGCTGGACACCGTCGAGGTCTCGGACGTGCTCCGCTTCGAGCGCGAGCTGCTCGACTACCTCCGCCGCAACTCGACCGTGCTCGACACGCTGCGCGAGACCAACGCCCTGGGTGACGACACCCTCGCCGAGCTCGAGAAGCAGATCGACGCCTTCACCAAGGAGTTCCAGCCCGGCAAGGACCAGGGCGTCGTCGGCGCCGAGAAGGTCGACGCCGCCGAGGCGGAAGACGTGAACCAGGAGCGGATCGTCAAAGGCCGTCGCTGAGGAGCGAGGACACGGACGTAAATCATGGGCGCACAGCTACGGGTCTACAAGCAGAAGATCTCTTCTGCTCAGACGACCAAGAAGATCACCAAGGCGATGGAGCTCATCGCGGCCTCACGCATTCAGAAGGCGATGGCGCGTGTGCGCGCGGCATCCCCTTTCGCGCGGGCCGTCACGAGCGCCGTCTCCGCGGTGGCCACTCACTCCTCCGTCGATCACCCGTTGACCACCGAGCGTGAGAACATCCGTCGCTCGGCCCTGGTCGTCTTCACCTCCGACCGCGGCCTGGCCGGCGCGTTCAACTCGCAGATCCTCCGTGAGGCGCTCGAGCTGGCCGAGCTGCTCCGTTCGCAGGGCAAAGAGGTCGTGTTCTACCTCGTCGGGCGCAAAGCCGTCGGATACTTCCAGTTCCGTCGCATGGCGAGCGTCGCACAGTGGGTCGGCGACACCGACACCCCGCAGTTCTCGACGGCGGAAGAGATCTCGGATGCCGTCCTGAAGGCTTACCGCGAGGGTGGCGAGAACGACGGCGTCGACGAGATCCACCTCGTGTACAACCGCTTCGTCAGCATGATGACGCAGTCGCCCGAGTCGGTCCGTCTTCTTCCCCTCGAGGTCCTCGAGGCGGACGAGGCTCCGGCCCAGGCCGAGGTGTACCCGCTCTACGAGTTCGAGCCGGATGCAGAGACCGTGCTCGATGCGCTCCTGCCGGTCTACGTCCAGAGCCGCATCTTCAACGCCCTCCTCCAGTCGTCGGCCGCAAAGCACGCCGCGACGCAGAAGGCCATGAAGTCGGCCAGCGACAACGCCGACAAGCTCATCACCGACTACACCCGCCTGCGCAACAACGCGCGTCAGGCGGAGATCACGCAGCAGATCGCCGAGATCGTCGGCGGCGCCGATGCCCTGGCATCCGGCAAGTAAGTTCCCAAGGAGAGAAGAAGCCATGAGCCTCACCGCCGAGAAGACCGACGCGGCCGTCGTCGGACGCGTCGCGCGCGTCACCGGCCCGGTCGTCGACATCGAGTTCCCGCATGACGCGATCCCCGAGATCTACAACGCTCTGAAGACGACGATCACCATCGGTGACGAGTCGACCGAGATCACGCTCGAGGTCGCCCAGCACCTCGGTGACGACCTCGTCCGCGCCATCTCGCTCAAGCCCACCGACGGCATGGTCCGCGGCCAGGAAGTGCGCGACACCGGCGGCCCCATCTCGGTGCCTGTCGGCGACGTCACCAAGGGCAAGGTCTTTGATGTGACCGGCGAGGTGCTCAACGGCGCCCCCGGCGAGACCATCGAGGTCACCGAGCGTTGGGGCATCCACCGCAAGGCGCCCAGCTTCGACCAGCTCGAGTCGAAGACCGAGATGTTCGAGACCGGCATCAAGTCGATCGACCTCCTGACCCCCTACGTGCAGGGTGGAAAGATCGGTCTGTTCGGTGGCGCCGGTGTCGGCAAGACCGTCCTCATCCAGGAGATGATCCAGCGCGTCGCGCAGGACCACGGTGGTGTGTCGGTGTTCGCCGGTGTCGGTGAGCGCACCCGTGAGGGCAACGACCTCATCGCCGAGATGGAAGAGGCGGGTGTCTTCGACAAGACCGCCCTCGTGTTCGGCCAGATGGACGAGCCGCCGGGAACGCGTCTGCGCGTCGCCCTCTCGGCCCTGACGATGGCGGAGTACTTCCGCGACGTGCAGAAGCAGGACGTGCTGTTGTTCATCGACAACATCTTCCGCTTCACGCAGGCCGGTTCCGAGGTCTCGACGCTGCTCGGCCGCATGCCCTCCGCCGTGGGATACCAGCCGAACCTCGCCGACGAGATGGGTGTGCTCCAGGAGCGCATCACGTCGACTCGCGGTCACTCGATCACCTCGCTGCAGGCAATCTACGTCCCCGCCGACGACTACACCGACCCGGCTCCCGCGACCACGTTCGCGCACCTCGACGCCACCACCGAGCTCTCGCGTGAGATCGCGTCGAAGGGTCTGTACCCGGCCATCGACCCGCTGACCTCGACGAGCCGCATCCTCGACCCGCGCTACATCGGTGCCGACCACTACCGCGTCGCCACCAACGTGAAGCAGATCCTTCAGAAGAACAAGGAACTGCAGGAGATCATCGCCATCCTCGGTGTCGACGAGCTCTCCGAGGAAGACAAGATCGTCGTGTCGCGTGCGCGCCGCATCCAGCAGTTCCTCTCGCAGAACACCTACATGGCCAAGAAGTTCACCGGTGTCGAGGGCTCCACGGTCCCGATCAAGGAGACCATCGAGTCGTTCGACGCGATCGTCAAGGGTGACTTCGACCACGTCGCCGAGCAGGCGTTCTTCAACGTCGGTGGCATCTCCGACGTCGAGGCCAAGTGGGCGCAGATCCAGAAGGAGAACGGCTGACATGTCGTTGCGCGTGAGCCTGGTGTCGGCAGACGCCGAGGTGTGGACGGGGGAGGCGACGCTCGTCGTCGCCAAGACCGTCGAGGGTGAGATCGGCTTCATGCAGGGGCATGAGCCGGTGCTCGCGATCCTCGCCCAGGGCGAGGTGCGCATCACCCGCACCGACGGCACGAAGATCCTGGCCAACGCCGAGGACGGCTTCCTGTCGATGGCCGACGACGAACTCACCATCGTCGCCGGAAACGCCGCTCTCGTCTCCTGACGCCGCTTCATCGCTGACGCGCGTCGCCCGGTTCTCCGGGCGGCGCGCGTCGCTGTTTTCCCGAAGGGTCCCATGCTCGTCCTGCTCCCTCCGTCCGAGACCAAGCGCCCCGGCGGCGACGGTCCGATGCTCGATCTGCCGTCCCTCGCGCTCCCTTCTCTCCGGGACGCGCGCGAAACGGTCGTCGCCGCGCTGGTCGCGCTGTCCTCCGACGAGGACGAGGCCGCGCGCGTGCTGAAGATCAGTGCGAAGCGTCGGCACGAGATCGCCGACAACGCCGCGGTGCGCACGGCGCCCACCATGCCGGCGATCGATCGCTACACCGGGGTCTTGTTCGATGCCCTGGATGCCGCGTCCCTCGATGCGGCATCCCGTTCATGGCTCGGCGAGCACGTCCTCATCCAGTCGGCGCCGTTCGGGCCGGTCGGTGCCCTCGACGGCATCCCGCCGTATCGCCTGGCAGCGGGGACGTCGCTGCCCGGCGCCCCGGCTCTGCGGCGGATCTGGGCGGATGCCGTTCGACAGGCGTGGGCGCAGCGCCGACCCGACTTCGTCCTCGACCTGCGCTCGGAGGCGTACGCGGCTCTCGGGCCGCTGCCGGAGGGTGTCCCCTCGGCCTACGTGCGGGTCATGAGCGAGGACTCGGGTGGTCGGACTCGCGCACTCAACCACTTCAACAAGCATGCGAAGGGTGAGCTGGTGCGATCCCTCGCGTCCCGGGGCGTCCGCATCGCCTCGCTCGACGAGTTCGTGAGCTGGGCGTCCGACGCGGGGTGGGTGGTCCGCCCGGGGGAGGCCGGCGAGGTGACGCTCATTGTATGACATGGGCGTGCCCCTGTCAGGAAAGTCTCAGCTTCGCTAGCATGTGAGGCGCGGGGGGTGCGTGGATGCTTCCCGCGCACTCGCTTGGAAAGGAACTCGCATGAGTGACTCCTACTATTACGACGACGGGGGCAGCGCCGCTGCTCTCGCCATCTTGCTCGTCCTGATCCCGATCTTCCTCATCCTCGCCCTCGCGGCGTACGTGATCTCGTCGTTCCTCTACATGAAGATCTTCGAGAAGGCCGGTGTGCAGGGCAAGTGGCGCGCCTGGGTTCCGGTTTACAACGGACTGATCGCGGCCAAGCTCGGTGACGTGTCGCCGTGGGTCGTGCTGATCGCCATCGTCGCCTCGAGCGTCCTGTCGAACATCCCCGTCATCGGACCGGTGTTCAGCCTGGTCATCCTCGCCGTCGCGGTGATGTACTCGTACCGTATCGGCCTCAAGCTCGGTAAGGACTGGCCGCTGCTTCTTCTCTGGCTGATCCCGGGCGTCGGTGCGCTCATCTGGCTCGCGATCATTGCATTCAGCAACAACCGCTGGAACCCCGCGATCCCGCCCGCGCCGTGGGCGAACTCGTTCCTGGCCGACAAGACGGTCTGGAACGGGATCCCCGTTCAGCCCAGCCAGCCGGTCGCCGGCAACGGCGGAGGATACGCCGGTCCCGGATACGGTGCACCGCCGGCGCAGCCGTACAGCCCGCCGCAGACTCCGCCCGCAGCGGGAACGACGCCGCCCCCGCCCGCTCCGGGAACGACGCCGCCGCCCCCGGCTCCGCCGGCCGGCCCCCAGGTCTGACCTCCGCGAAGGGCTCCCCGTGTCGACGGGGAGCCCTTCGTCGTCCTCGGCGATAGCGTGGAGAGATGACGTCCTCCGTTCTTCCTCTTCGTGCCGTCGGTCGCTCCGGACTCCGCGTCTCCGCGGTGGGCCTGGGCTGCAACAACTTCGGACGAGCGGGAACCGCCACCGAGACACTCGACGGAACGCGCGCGGTGCTCGATGCGGCGATCGATGCGGGCGTGACTTTCCTCGACACCGCCGACATGTACGGTCACGAGTTCGGTTTGTCCGAGACGCTGATGGGGGAGGCGCTCGAGGGGCGCCGCGATCAGGTCGTGCTGGCCACGAAGTTCGGGCACGCCGACTTCGCCCCCGCGGTGACCGGGGGGTCCAAGGGATCCCGCGCGCACGTGCGTCGTGCCGTCGAAGACTCGCTCCGACGCCTGCGCACCGACTGGATCGACCTGTACCAGCTGCACACGCCCGACCCGTCGACGCCGATCGAGGAAACCCTCGACGCCCTCGCCGACCTCGTCCGCGAGGGCAAGGTGCGCTATATCGGGCATTCGAACTTCTCAGGGTGGCGGATCGCCGAGGCCGAGCATGCCGCCGACGGCGTGCGGTTCGTCTCGGCCCAGAATCAGTACAGCCTGCTGGCCCGCGCCGCCGAGCGGGAGGTGCTGCCGGCCGCCGCTCGTTACGGCCTCGGGTTCCTGCCCTTCTTCCCCCTGCACAACGGCCTGCTGACCGGCAAGTTCACGCGGGACGGGGGCCCTGAGGGGAGCCGAATCATGCGTCAGCGACCCCACCTGTGGCGTGACGCCCCCTGGGACGCGCTCGAGCGCTACCAGGCCTTCTGCGATGCACGCGGGATCACGATGCTCGAGGCGACCTTCGCCTGGTTCCTCGCCAACCCCCTGGTCGCGAGCGTCATCGCGGGTGCGACGAGCGCAGAGCAGGTGCGCGCCAATGCCGCAGCCGCCACCGCCTGGACGCCGAGCGCCGAGGATCTCGCCGAGATCGACGGCATCCTTCCTCTGCCCGCCGATCCGGCCGCGGGATGAATGCCACCGCTGGGATGTGTCGGTGCGGCGCGTCCTCGGATCGTGCCCGAGCGTCGACTAAGATGACAGGGCCGTGCGTTTCCGCCGGCGCAGTCGTCGGCCAACCGGAGGATCGTTCGTGCCCGAGGTGACCACCCACACGCGCACCGTCCCGCTCGGTGACACCGTTCTCGAGCTGTCGTGGGCGGCCAGCACCGAGGTCGGACGCCGCCGCGAGGTGAACCAGGACGCCGTCCTCGCCGACTTCCCGCTGTTCGTCGTCGCCGACGGCATGGGCGGGCATCTCGGCGGAGAGATCGCGAGCGCGAGCACCGTCGAGCGGCTCCGTGCCGTGGTCGCGACGGGCCCGGTCTCGACGAAGAACATCGAGAAGGCGCTCTCGCGCGCGGTCAAAGACATCGTGGCCCACCCCGAGACCACCGACGAGGGCACCGGAACCACCCTCACCGGCGTGTACCTCGAGACCCACACCGAAGAACCGCACTGGGTGACGCTGAACATCGGCGACTCGCGCGTGTATCTTCTGCGCGACGGCGAGATCGTCCAGGTGACGACCGATCACTCCGTGGTGCAAGAGCTCATCGCCGCCGGGCGTCTGAGCCCTGAAGAAGCTGAGAACCACCCCTACGGAAACGTGATCACCCGCGCCGTGGGACCGAGCGACAGCGTCAAGCCCGACTACCTCCGCCTCGACGTGCTCGACGGCGATCGCTTCGTGATCTGCTCCGACGGTCTCACCAAAGAGCTCACGGATTTCGGCATCCGTCATTTCCTCGAGGCGAACACGGACCCGGCTGCAGCCGTCGAGGCCATGATGGCCGCCGCCCTCGAGAACGGCGGACGCGACAACATCTCGATCGTCGTCCTCGACGTCGCCCGCCGCTCCGCCTGAAAATCATCTTGACCGCGGAGACCGCGGATTCTACGTTCGGCATATGACCTCCGCACCCGAACGGACGGCCGGCAAAGGCCTGGCCACTGGAACCCTGGGCCTGTGGGGCTCGACCGTGATCGGTCTCGCATCCACCGCACCGGTGTATTCCCTCGTCGCGACGCTCGGCTTCGTCGTCCTCGCGGTCGGGGCGTCGGCGCCCATCGCGTTCGTGCTGGCCTTCATCCCGATGCTGTTCATCGCCTTCGCCTACCGCGAGTTGAACAACGAGGTGCCCGACTGCGGCACCACGTTCACGTGGGGGACGAAGGCGTTCGGCCCCTGGGTCGGGTGGATGGGAGGTTGGGGTGTCGCCGTCGCGGGGATGGTGGTGCTCGCCAACCTGTCGCAGATCGCCGGCATCTACCTGTGGTCGCTGATCGGAGACGGTTCCCTCGCCGAGAACGTGCCGCTCGTCACCGCAACGGGCGTGGCCTTCGTCGCCGCGATGACCTACGTGAGCTACCGCGGGGTCGAGATCGGCGAGCGGATCCAGAACATTCTGCTCGCGGTGCAGTACATCGTGCTGGTTCTCTTCGTGGTGCTGGCGCTGTGGAAGTTCTTCGACGGGACGGCGCCGAATCCCACCCCCTTCGATCTTGCGTGGTTCAACCCGTTCGGGTTCACGGATTGGAGCGGGTTCACCGAGGCCGTCCTGCTCGCGCTGTTCATCTACTGGGGGTGGGACACCTGCCTGGCGCTCAACGAAGAGACCAAGGACCCGAAGCGCATCCCGGGGCGCGCCGCGCTCCTGACCACCGTCATCCTGCTCGGCACCTACGTCACGGTCACGGTGGCGGCGATGATGTACGCCGGCGTCGGCGAGGACGGAGCGGGGCTGGCCAACCCCGCCAACGCCGACGACGTGTTCCTCGCGCTCAAGGACGACCTGTTCGGTCCGTTCGGGTGGGTCCTGATCGTCGCCGTGCTCATCTCGGCGGTGTCGTCGACGCAGACCACGATCCTCCCGACCGCGCGGGGAACGCTCGCGATGGCCGCCTACAAGGCGCTGCCGCACCGCTTCCAGACGGTGCACCCGCGCTTCCGCACGCCGTCGTTCTCGACGCTGGTGATGGGCGTCGTCGCGAGCGTCTACTACGTCGGCATGACGATCATCAGCGACAACATCCTGCAGGACTCGATCCTGTCGCTCGGGCTCGCGATCGCTTTCTACTACGCGATGACGGGGTACGCCTGCGTGTGGTTCTACCGACGCGAGCTGTTCTCGTCGACGAAGAACCTCGTCTACCGCGGCATCCTGCCCCTGCTGGGAGCCCTCATACTGACGTACGCCTTCGTGCAGTCGGCCGTCGACATGTACGACCCCGAGTACGGCAACACCGTGCTCCTCGGCATCGGCGGCACCTTCGTCGTCGGTATCGGGGCGCTGGCGATCGGGATCGTGCTGATGGTGCTCTGGTACCTGTTCCCGGGATCGAAGCCGTTCTTCCGCGGCGAGAGCCTCAACCGCGAGACCGAGGTGCTCGTCCCGGACGAGCCGATCGCCCACCCGCGCTCGGTCGACGGGGGCATTTGAGCGGCCGCCGCACCGTGGAGGGGCGGGGCGTCGGAGTCAGACCGCGGAGCGGATCGAACCGACCTCGCGACCGCCGCCCAGGATCGACAGCGAGAGCTGCGCCACGGTGTCGTCGACCGCCGCGGCGGTGAGAGCCCCGACCCTCTCGAGCAGGCGCAGCGCGACGACATGTCCGGCGCGATTCGAGCCGTCGAGCATCTTGAGGGCGACCGTGGTGCCGTCGGGGGCGGTCATGACCTGCACGCCCTCGGCGCCCATCTTCGAGAAGACCCCGAGGCGTTCGATGACGATCGTGTCGGGCCGGCCGGGGCCGTCGATGGTCCACGGGTGCTCGCGCACGGCGCGCACGAGGGTTCCGGCGCTGCGGTGCAGAGCGAAAGGGGAGCGCTCCGACGACGTCGCGATGCGCTGGATGGCCCGCGCGAGACCGACGAGGCTCATGGCGTAGACGGGGGCTCCGCAGCCGTCGATCGCCGTCGTGGTCATGCGCTCACCCACAAGACGTTCGATGACCTCGCGGATGTGCGCCTGCAGCGGGTGCTGCGGATCGAGGTAGTCGCCCGTGCTCCAGCCGTTCGCCACGCAGGTCAGCAGCATCGCGGCGTGCTTGCCCGAGCAGTTCATGCGCAGCGGCGAGGGCGCGGCGTGATCACGCACCATCTCGTCGCGTGACGCGGTGTCAGTGGGCCAGGCCGCCGGGCACCCGAGGTCATCTTCGGTGAGGCCGGCGGACTGCAGGATGCCGCGAGCCACCTCGGCGTGGCGCTCGGTGCCCGCGTGGCTCGCCATCGAGATCGCGAGACGCTCGTCGGCGAGCTCGGCGCCCGCCGAGAGACACGCCAGCGCCTGCAGGGGCTTCATGCTCGAGCGGGGGAGGAAGAGCGCGCTCGCATCGCCGAGGGTCAGCTTCTCGGACCCGTCGGGGGCGAGGACAACGGCGACGCCGTAGTGGCGGGATTCGACGAAATCGTTGCGGTCGACGACAGCGAGTTCGACGGAGGCGGGGGGCGTAGCGGGCATCCGTCCATCGTATCGCGGGGGCCCGCTCCCGATCCGGTCACCGACGCGGCCGACGGACACGGAAAGGGGTCATCGGCTGCCGTCCCGCACCGGGCACCGAAGAGGACGGGCGTCGTTCACCGGAGCGACCGCTCCCGGACCCGCGTCCGGCGGGGGCGCTCCCTACAGTCGGGTCGCCCGCTCTCGCGGGCCGCTCCCCACAGCCCCCTCAGCCACGCGTCCCGCCACCCCGGCGGGTGCCCGTTGCTCCTCGCGCCGACGTGCGCGCGTCGGGGGAGCGCTCGCACCCGGAAGGACCCGCCTCTCATGACCCCCACCCGATCGCGACTGCTCCGCGCGGCCGCGACCCTCGTGGCCGCCGCGAGCCTGTTGGCATCCGCCCCTCCCGCCCTCGCCGCCACCGAAACGCCCGTTTCCGCGTCGGCCGTCGGCGCCGCGCAGCTCGTACTCGTCGAAAGTGTTCACGCGAGCGGCAAGGTGCTCCAGATCGGGGCGGGGGACGCTCAGGTCTCGAGCGCGCCCGGCTCGACCACTCCGGCGGTGGCATCGATCTCGTCGATGGCGCAAGCCGACCCTCGGACGCTGTCCGCCCAGGCGCTTCGCCTGTACCCGGTCGTCGGTTCGGCGCGCACATTCCTCATCGCCGATCAGAAGGACCGCGTCCTCACCCGCTCGCGCAACGACCAGGACGCTTTCCGCTACCTGCAGACGGCCGATGTCGCCGACGCCGCGACCGACCCCTACGCCCAGTGGGAGCTGCGCGACGCGGGCAACGGGGCCGTGAACCTCGTCAACGTGCAGCGCGAGCGCGAGGGCAGGGAATCGGCTCTCGACCTCTACAACTGGAAGACGGCCGACGGCTCCGAGGTGCAGACCTACACTCTCAACGCTTCCGCCGCGGTGCAGCAGTGGCGCGTGCATGCTCTCACCCCGACCGTGACCTCTCCCTCGCTCGTCACCACGCCGGGTGTGCTCCCGACCCTGCCGAGCTCACTCAGCGGCCGCTACGGCTGGGGCCGCACGGTGACGCTGTCGCCCATCACCTGGGCGCTGCCGGCCGCGACGACCTGGCTGACGCCCGGAGCGGTCTCGGTGACCGGAACGGCGAAGGGCTTCTTCGGTGAAGACGTGGCTCTCACGGCATCCGTCGCCGTCGGCGCCCTCTCGGACGCCGCGGACTCCGCGCTCACCACCTACGCGGGCGCCACCGTCGCCGAGGTCGCCATGCGGGCCCCGGCCACGGTGCAGCGTCGTATCGGCGACACCGGGCAGACCCTGACCGCTCCCGTGCGCTGGGACTTCGCGGGTGTGACGGATGCCGCGTTCTCGACGCCCGGAACGGTGAAGGTCCCGGCGGTCTCGGGGCTCGGATTCTCAGCCACGCTCGTGGTCACGGTCTCGGCCGCGCAGCAGATGAACGTGCTCCGGCAGTCGGGTGTGCACCCCGACTGGTCGTTCAAGGACTCCACGACCTTCGCCCTCACCGACGGGAACCGCACCGCCACCGGCTTCGCCGACTGGCGCTCGGGGGGCGCGGCGAACCGCGTGAACCCCAACCGCGTGACCTTCTACCTCGACCAGCCGCGGCAGATCTCGAGCGTGAACGTGTACGACATCGGCGGCAAGCAGAACATCGGCTCGGTGACCGTGCAGTACCGCACCACACGCGGCGGGTGGGCGAACCTTCCCTCCGCCACCGCCTGGCCCGCCGCCAACACCTCGGCCGACCTGCGTCTCGAGGTCACCGCCTCGCGTCCCGTCCTGGCCACGGGTCTTCGCGTGCTGGTGAAGAACAAGACCTCGTCCACCTGGATGACCCTGTCCGAGATCGAGGGCTTCGGGCCCCAGCTCACCCCCGCCTCCTGATCGACCACCCTGACATGAGAAGAGATATGTTCCCTCGTCTACGCCGCTCGGTACGCGGCCTCTCGGCCGGACTGGTCGTCGGCGCGCTCGCCGTCTCGAGCCTCGCCTTCGGCGGCGCGTCGATCGCCGTCGCCGCCTCGGGCACGTCCACCGGCACCACCTCGGGCACGAATCCCTCCGACACGGTCTCGAGCGCGCCCACGACCGCCTCGACGACGAGCACCACGGGGACCACCGGCTCCGCGGCGACCGGGTCCGCGGCATCCGGAACCTCCTCCGCGACGGGACGCTCGAGCTTCTTGCTGCCGGTGCTGCCCGACACGCAGTTCTACTCGCGGTACAGCGCCTCGCAGTTCGTCCCGCAGTACGGGACGAACCCCTTCGAGGTCCAGACCCAGTGGGTCGTCGACAACAAGAAGGCGCTCAACATCCCGTTCACCATGCAGCTCGGCGACGTCGTCGATCAGCAGGGCAAGAGCGATCAGTGGAGCGCCGCGAGCAAGGCGATGAAGATCCTCGAGGACGGCAAAGTGCCCTACTCGGTGATCCCCGGCAACCACGACGTGGCCGACCAGGGCGCCCGCTCGTCGGAGGGCAACGCCTCGAACTACCTCGCCGCCTTCGGGGCATCCACGCTGCAGCGCCAGGGCGGTTCGACCCTGCTCGGCACGTTCCAGAACGGGTACTCCTCGGCGTACCGTTTCTCGGCCGAGGGGCATGACTGGGTCGTGCTGTCGCTCGGCTGGAACGCCTCCGACGACACCTTCGCCTGGGCGCAGGGGATCCTCGACGCGAACAAGGGCGTGCCCGTGATCCTGTCATCGCACGCGATCATCGGCGTCGACCAGGACCAGGTGTCACCGACGAGCTGGTGGTACGGCGACCTGCTGTGGGAAAAGCTCATCCGCAAGAACGATCAGATCGTCCTGACGCTCAACGGGCACTTCCACGGCGCCACCATGCGCACGCTCACGAACGACTTCGGGCATCCCGTCCACGAGGTGCTGACGGACTATCAGATGGCGGCCGACGGCGGCAACGGCATCATGACGCTGTTCGAGTTCGACCTGTCGGGTGGGAGCATCGACGTCTCGACGATCTCGCCCTGGGTCGGCAAGAAGCACGCCAACTCGCGGACGTCGACCGACGCCCCCGTGCTCACCGGGACATGGCAGCAGTTCTCGCTCGCGATGGACTTCGGATCCCGTTTCGGATGGGGTGCGCCCTCGGCGGCCCAGGCGGACGGTCCCGACCTCACCGCCGCCGCGAAGGCCATCGTGTCGCAGGGGTGGACCGGGTCGTCGACCGGCGAGAAGCTCGTCGCCGCCGGTGACGCGTCGGACTACTTCGCGGTACCCGGAACGGTGGCGCACTGGCGGTTCGGCGACGTCAAGGAGGGCGTCCTCGACGAGAACACCGTCGTGCCCGACATCGCAGGGTCCAGCCCGATGTACCGCCTGCCACTGGACCAGACCGACGCCCCCGACGAACTCGACGACGTCGCGGTGACCCACAAGAACGTTCCTTTCTACTCGGCGGACCCGGGCGCGGTGTGCTTCAGCGACGTGCACCGCAACAGCACGGGACCCGACAACCTCGCGTTCCTCACGACCGAGTACGGTGCGCAGGCGACCTCGGCGCACCTCAGCGCGGAGTCGGGGTACACCCTCGAGACCTTCCTGCAGATGGATGCGAACTGGACCGAGGCCGCGAACCGATGGGGCGCCGCGATCAGTCGGGGCGGCGCGCGCAACTGGATCGGGATCAACGACACCTCCGACGAGGGGGCCGGTGCGGCCTGGCTGGGCATCTCGAACCTGCGCGAATATCAGTTCTCGGCGGCCGACACGGTCTCGAAGAACTCGTACACGCTCTGGTCGGGCGAGATCATGCCGGGCAGCTGGCACCACGTCGCGATCGTGAACGACCCAGCCGCGGGAACCGTGATCATGTACGTCGACGGCGTGCCGGTGCTGCGCAACGCCTCGGGCGTCGGCGGGATGATGGCCGCAGACCTGATGCCGTGGGTGATCGGCGCCTCGCTGTGGAACACCGAGCCCGAGCACGGCTGGTACGGCTGCGTGGGCGAGACCCGCATCGTCGACCACGCTCTGCAGCGCGAGCAGTTCCTCTTCCGGCGTGCCGACCTCGACGCCACCGCCGCGGCCTTCGCCGTGACCACGCCGCTGTCGGGCGTGCAGGCCTCGAACGCGACGGTTTCGGCGCTCGAGGGACGCGGGGTCGCGGGGGCGCAGGTGACGGTGCGGGTCGACGGGGCGGACGCCGGCCGTGCCGCCGTGGGAGCCGACGGCACCTGGCGTCTCGCGCTGAAGACGCCGATCGCCGGCGTCGGAGCGCACGCGGTGAGCTTCGCCCAGTCCATCGGGACCCGGGCTGGCTCGGCGCTCGAGATGACGGTCACCATGGGAGTGGATGCCGCCTGGTCTCCGGATGGCGAGCAGTTGGCTGCCGGCAAGGACGGCGCCATCACGGTGACGCCGAGCACCTTCCGAGCCGGCGACACGGTCTCGGTGAACGTGCCCGCGGGTCTCGACGGGAAGGCGCTTTACGGGTTCCTCTTCTCGCAGCCCACGGGTCTGGGCACCGCGACCGTCGCGAACCGGTCGATCTCGCTCGTCGTCCCGGCGAGCGTCGCTCCGGGCGAGCACCGTCTCGCCGTCTACACGGCGACCGGCGAGCTGCTGGGCTGGGCGCGCGTCACGGTCGCCCCTCCCGTCGCGGCGGTCGATCCGGGTGACGGCGCCGGCGGCTCCGCGACCGGGGGTGTCGCCACGTCGAATGCGGGCTCCCAGCTCGGCAACGCGCGTCGCGGCGACCTCGCCGCCACCGGCGTCGCCTCGGGCGCGCTGGCCGCGCTGTCGGGTGCCGCTCTGTTGCTCGCGGGCCTCGGACTGGTGCTTCGCCGCCGGCGCCGACACGCCTGAGCACGGCCGCAGGGCCCCCGTCCGGTTCGTCCGGACGGGGGCCCTCGTCGTTCGGGGAGCGTCCTGCGTCGTCGTCCTCGAGATTTCCGGCGCCCTCCGGTCCGGCGACGGGCAGACTGGGTGACATGAACGGAGAGCACCACTACCGCCTGCGCTCGACCTGGACCGGCGACCTCGGCACGGGAACGAGCGGCTATCGCGACTACGAGCGGGCCGTGACCCTCGAGGTCGACGGAAAGCCCGCCATCGCGGCATCCGCCGACAAGCCCTTCCGCGGCGACCCCGCCAAGTGGAACCCCGAAGAACTGCTGATCGCGGCGTTGAGCGAGTGCCACCTGCTGTCGTACCTCTACGCGTGCGTGAAGGTGGGCGTCGTGGTCACCGGTTACGAGGACGACGCCTCGGGCACCCTGCAGGAGGACGGCAACGGCGGGGGAGCGTTCACCGAGGTCGTGCTGCGCCCGCGCGTCCGCGTGGCGGACGAGTCGATGATCGAGGCGGCGCGCGCGGCCCACCGCCCGGCGCGCGAGTGGTGCTTCATCGCCAACTCGGTCAACTTCCCGGTTCGGCACGAGCCCGAGGTGACCGCGGACTGAGCGCGCCGCGTCGCGCGTACGGGGAGCATGCGGCGGCGTCGTACAGTGAGCGCATGCCGCTCGAACCCGCCCTGCGCCGTCTCGACCGGATCGCCGGAGGCCGCCAGGCCGATCATCGCGTTCCCGTCTCCGCCGATCCGAAGGTCCGCCGGGCGTTCCGTGCGATCACCCTCTTGCTTGCGGCCGGTTTCGTCCTCGGCGTGGCCACGGTCGTCATCGCCCTGGTGATGACCGCGAACGGCGACGACGTCGGCTTCGCGGTCTGGATGCGCTGTCTCGTGGTGCTGGCGATCACGACGACCCTGTTCTACTTCCTCTGGCGCGCCCGCGCGGGGTGGTACTGGGCGTTCCGCCGCCTTCAGCTGTTCAGCCGGATCTTCCCGGTCATCGCGCTCGTGCTCGCGGCGATCCCGGGGCTCTACCCGTTCTGGGTGGTCACCGAGCAGATCCTCTTCGCGATCCTCCTCATCGGCGTCTCGGACTACCTTCAGTCCGACGCCGTCCGGGCGGCGTACCCCAAGCCGCAGCGGTGAGTTTTCGGCATCCGGATGCCGGGAACCCGGTGTCCCGCGAACGACGCGCCCCGCGAACGACGCACCCCCGCCGGCGCGAGGCCGACGGGGGTGCGTTCGTGAGGAGCGGGATCAGCGCACGTCGTCGTCGATCCAGTCCATCGACTTGGTGACGGCCTTCTTCCACAGGCGCAGCTCGCGCTCGCGCTCGCCGTCGTCCATGTTGGGCTCCCAGCGCTTGTCTTCCTGCCAGTTGGCGCGCAGGTCGTCGAGGTTGTCCCAGAAGCCGACCGCGAGGCCCGCGGCGTACGCGGCACCCAGGGCGGTGGTCTCGGCGACGACCGGGCGCACCACGGGTACGCCGAGGATGTCCGCCTGGAACTGCATGAGAGCGTCGTTGGCGGTCATGCCGCCGTCGACCTTGAGCTCGGCCAGGTCGACGCCGGAGTCGGCGTTGACGGCGTCGAGCACCTCGCGCGACTGGAAGGCGGTCGCCTCGAGGGCGGCACGGGCGATGTGGCCGCGGTTGACGTAGCGCGTCATGCCGACGATCGCGCCGCGGGCGTCGGGACGCCAGTAGGGCGCGAACAGGCCCGAGAACGCCGGGACGAAGTACACGCCGCCGTTGTCGTCCACGCTCTCGGCCAGCTTCTCGACCTCGGGGGCCGAGGAGATGATGCCGAGCTGATCGCGCAGCCACTGGATGAGCGAGCCGGTGACGGCGATCGATCCCTCGAGCGCGTAGCGGGCGGGCTGGTCGCCGAGCTTGTAGCCCAGCGTCGTGAGCAGACCGTTCTTCGAGTGGACGATCTCTTCGCCCGTCTGGAAGATGAGGAAGTTGCCCGTGCCGTAGGTGTTCTTGCTCTCACCCGGGTCGAAGGCCGCCTGGCCGAAGGTCGCGGCCTGCTGGTCGCCCAGGATGCCGGCGATCGGCGTCTCGCGCAGCAGCGACGAGGACTCGACGGTGCCGTAGACCTCGGAGGAGGAGCGGATCTCGGGGAGCATCGAGGCCGGCACGCCGAAGTCGGCGAGGATGTCCTCGCGCCACGACAGCGTCTCGAGGTCCATGAACAGCGTGCGGCTGGCGTTGGTGACGTCGGTCGCGTGCACGCCGCCGTCGATGCCGCCGGTCAGGTTCCACAGCACCCAGGTGTCGGTCGTGCCGAAGAGCAGGTCTCCGGCTTCGGCCTTCTCGCGGGCTCCGTCGACGTTCTCGAGGATCCAGACGATCTTGGTGCCCGAGAAGTAGGTCGCCAGCGGCAGACCGACGATGCTCTTGTAGCGCTCGGGGTCGCCGTCGGCGAGACGGTCGACGATGGACTGCGTCCGCGTGTCCTGCCAGACGATGGCGTTGTAGACGGGCTTGCCGGTGTTCTTGTCCCAGACCACCGCGGTCTCGCGCTGGTTGGTGATGCCGACGGCGGCGATGTCGTGGCGGGTGATGTCGGCGCGGCTGAGGGCCAGGCCGATCACCTCCTGGGTGTTGCGCCAGATCTCGGCGGGGTCGTGCTCGACCCATCCCGCGCGCGGGAAGATCTGCTCGTGCTCCTTCTGTCCGACGGAGACGACGCTCCCGGACTTGTCGAAGATCATCGCGCGCGTCGAGGTCGTGCCCTGGTCGATGGCGAGGACGTAGTCGGCCATGGATGGACTCCTTTGTCTGAATTCAGTGAACGGGTGAAGAGGTGGAGAAGGTGGGCGGGAGCGCCGGGCGACGCCCCCGCGGAGGTGTTACTTGCCGAGGCCGAGGAGCACGGGGGCCAGCAGACCCGCGAGCAGACCACCGACGAGGGGACCGGCGACCGGAACCCAGGCGTAGCCCCAGTCGCTCGAACCCTTGCCCTTGATGGGGAGGATCGCGTGGGCGATGCGGGGGCCGAGGTCACGGGCCGGGTTGATCGCGTAGCCGGTGGGGCCGCCGAGGGAGGCGCCGATACCGACCACGAGCAGCGCCACGGGGACGGCCGCGAGGCCGCCGATGCCGCCGGGGACGCCGATGTCGGCTACGCCGTAGTCACCGAAGCCGAAGATCACGAACACCAGGACGAAGGTGGCGATGACCTCGGTGAGGAAGTTGAAGCCGTACGACCGGATCGCGGGACCGGTCGAGAACACGCCGAGCTTGGCGGCGGGGTCGGGCTCGTCGTCGAAGTGCTGCTTGTACGACGCCCAGGCGAGGACGGCGCCGATGATGGCACCGACCATCTGCGCGGCCACGGCCACGAGGAACTGGACGAAGGCGATCTTGCCGGCGACCAGGAGGCCGATCGAGACGGCGGGGTTCAGCTGAGCGCCGGAGTACGCGGAGACGATGACACCGGCGAAGACCGCCAGGCCCCAACCCCAGTTGACCATCAGGGTGCCGCCGGCGTTGCCCTTGGTCTTGGCGAGGGCCACGTTGGCGACCACGCCACAGCCCAACAGGATGAGCATCGCGGTGCCGACGACCTCCGAGAGGAAGTACAGCCCCAGGTTCACTTCTTGCATGTCGTCATCGACCTTTCTTTCGTCACCCGGACACCTTCGGCTCGGGCGGTAGTGCGGCTCGGTGCTCCGAACCTACGGCTCACGTGCGGGCGCGCAACAGGTGGCGCGCCCGCACGTTCTCTCAGATTCGGGCCACTCCGGCCTGTGCCAGGTCGACACGGTGGGCGGAGCGGAGAATCTCAGTAGTACGGGCCACTTCTTCGTCGACGCGCGCGGAGTCCCAACCGAGGGGCTCGGCGACCGCCTCGGCGACCTCCTGCAGGGTGCGCTCGGTCATGCCGCCGACGAACGCCAGGTGCGTGCGGCGCAGCAGCACGTCGATCAGGTGCACGACCTGCTCGTTCTCGGCGATGAACGCGAGCTCCTCGCGGAAGTACCCGGCCGCGTCGGGAACCGGCGTCGGCTCGGCGGGCAGGGCGGCGAGGATCGCGTCGGCACGGGTGCCGTAGCGCTCCAGCATCGCCTCGACGAGCTCCGCGGAGTGCGCATTCGTGCGCGCGGCGATCCAGCGGCGACGCTGCTCGGGCGTGGCGGGGAAGCCGGCTCCGCCGCCGATGGGCAGGCCCTGGGTGCTGACGCGGTGGGGGCGACGCAGCTTCTGCAGGGTCTTCATGCTGAGGTGCTCGGCGAGGGCGCGGAAGGTGGTCCACTTGCCGCCGACGAGGCTCATGGCGGGGACGCCCGCGACCTCGTCCTCGACGATGCGGTAGTCGCGGGAGACGAAGCCGGGGGCGGTGTCGTCGTGGCGGGGGAGCGGGCGGATACCCGAGAACGTGTAGACGATCTGCGAGCGGTCCACGCCGATGGTGGGGAAGACGTGTCCGATGAGGTCGAAGAAGTACTCGATCTCGTCGTCGGTGCACACGACCGGCTTCGAGGGATCGGCGTCGATGTCGGTCGTGCCGACCAGGACGCGGTCCTTCAGGGGGTAGATGAGGACGATGCGGCCGTCCGAGTGCTCGAAGAAGATCTCACGACCACCGGTGGCGGCGAGCAGCTCGGGGTTGTCGAGCACGATGTGCGAGCCCTTGGTGCCGCCCATGAAGGTCGTGTCGAGGCCCATCGCCTGGTTGGCCAGGTCGGTCCAGGGTCCGGCCGTGTTGAGGACGACCTTCGCCTTGACGCTGAACTCCTCGCCCGACACCTCGTCGCGCACGCGCACGCCGTTCGCGTCGGCGCCGACGGCCGAGACGTAGTTGACGGCCTGGGTGCGGCCCGCGCCGGCCTCGATGCCGTCGCGCAGCACGTCGAGGGCGATGCGCTCGGGGTCGTGCATCGAGGCGTCGAAGTAGGTCGCGGTGTAGGCGAGGTCGGGGTTGAGCTTCGGAAGCTCGGACAGCGACTTCTTCTTGCCGAGGAAGGTGTGGCGGGGGACGGATCCGCCGTCGCGCGAGAAGGTGTCGTACATGATCAGGCCGACCTTGATGAGCAGCGCGCCGCGCTCATTGGGCTTGCCGCGACCGTGCGTCACGAGAAGACGGAAGGGTGCCGACAGGATGCCGGAGAACGTCTTGTAGATCGGGATCGTCGTCTCGAGCGGCTTGACGTAGTGGGGAGCGGTCTTGAGCAGGTCATTTCGCTCGGTGACCGCTTCTTTGACGAGGCGGAACTCGCCGTTCTCGAGGTAGCGGATGCCGCCGTGCACCATGTGGCTGGAGGCCGAGGAGGCACCGGAGACGAAGTCGCCACGTTCGACGAGGGCGACGCTGACGCCCTGGAGGGCGAGGTCGCGGAGGGTGGCAAGGCCGTTGATGCCCCCTCCGATGATGAGGACGTCGAGGTTCTCGGCGTCGCGGAGCGCCTGGACGTCGGCGCGGAGCGGAGTAGCGGGGGACGACATGTCGACTGCGACCTTTCGTTGTTGGTACGACGATCACAATGCGCTTGTCTGCACGTTGTTGCAAGCCCCTTGAACAAACGTGCAGAATAGTGTTCATGAAGGTAACCGGACGGTGGTGACGCAGGCCGAGGAGCGCTCCCGTGACGCCCTGCGCGCGGCGCAGCTCTACTACATGCAGGACCTCACGATGGATGCCATCGCGCACGAGATGAGGGTCTCGCGCTCATCGGTGTCGCGTCTGCTGCAGCACGCCCGCGACGTCGGCCTCGTCACGATCTCGATCAGCCCGCCCGACGACGCCCGAGGGCAGATGGCCCAGCGGATCGCCGATCGCTTCGGCATCACGGCGCACGTCGTGCCCACGCCCCCGCGCACCTCCGAGGCCGAGCGGCTCGAGCGCACGGCGTTGACCGCCGCGCGCATCCTGGCGGAGCGCGTCGAGTCGTCGATGACGATCGGGGTGGCCTGGGGGTCGACCCTCTCGGCCGTGGCCCGCCACGTCCCCCAGAAGGACGTCCACGACACCCACATCGTGCAGATGAACGGTGCGGCCAACGTGCGCACCTCGGGCATCCCGTACGCGGGCGAGATCCTGTCGAAGTTCGGCGCGGCCTGGTCGTCGTCCGTGCACCAATTCCCGGTGCCCGCGCTGTTCGACGACCCCCTCACCAAGCAGTCGATGTGGCGGGAGCGCTCGGTGCGTTCGGTGCTCGAGATCCAGCAGCGCGTCGGCCTGTTCGTCTTCGGGCTCGGCTCCCCGCACGCCGACGTGCCCTCGCACGTCTACAGCGGCGACTACTTCGACGAGCGCGACCGCGCGGTCATCGAGCGCGAGGGCGTGGTCGGCGACTGCGCCACCGTGTTCTACCGCGCCGACGGCTCGAGCGACATCCCCGAGCTCAACGCCCGCTCGAGCGGGCCGGACCTCGACACCGTGCGGCGCATTCCCCGTCGTTTCTGCGTGGTGTCGAGCCTGTCCAAGCTCGACGGCCTGCGCGGCGCCCTGGCCGCCGATCTCGTCACCGAGCTGGTGGTCGAGGAGTCCCTCGCGCGCCGCCTGCTCAGCGTCACGCGCTGACGCGTTCGGTCGCCCCCGTCATCTCTCGCCGAACCCGTCGGCGATGAGGGCGTGCAGCTCGTCGAGCGCTGCTCGCGCCTCGGGACCCGAGGCGCTCACGCGGACGCGCGCACCCTGCCGCACGCCCAGAGCCATGAGAGCGAGCAGGCTCCGCCCCGACACCTCGTCGGATCCGGTCTCGAGGTCGGCGATGCGCACCTCGGCATCGTGGCGCGAGGCGGCCTTGACGAAGGTCGCGGCCGGACGCGCGTGCAGGCCCGAGGGATTGGTCACGACGGCCTCGAACGACAGCGACTGATCCTCCGACGCCTTCTCCGCCGCCTGCGGAATGGATGCCGACTCTTCGGCGTCGTCGCCCAGCTGACGCGCCTTCGCCCCCGCGGCGGTGGCGCACTCCCGTGAAACGGTCTCGAGGTCCGCTCCGCCCGCGGCGGTCACCACGGCCGCCACGAGACCCTCCACGAAGGGGGCGGGGCTCAAGCGCACGCGGTCCGGCACCGCGACGAACTCGAGGGCCGTCTCGGCGCTGAGGATCGCGGACCCGAGGTCCATCAGGACGAGGACGCCGTCCCCGGAGTCCGCCTCGTCGATCGCGGCGGCGATGGCCACGGCATCCGTTCCGAGATCGTCGTCGGGGCCGCCGGCCGCGACGCGGACGTCGGGCGGATTCGCCCCGCCCATCTGCAGGGCCAGATGCACCGCGGCCTCGGCGAGGGCGCGGGAGTGCGAGACGGTGACGATCCCGATCACGCGGCTCCCGCCAGGGTGTCGCGCAGGGCTTCGAGCAGCAGGGTCGCCGAGGTGGCGCCGGGATCGAGGTGTCCGGCGCTGCGCTCGCCGAGGTAGCTCGCCCGGCCCTTGCGCGCGACCAGCGGCTCGGTCGCATCGCGCCCACGGGCCGCGGCGTCGGCGGCGGCGCGAGCGGCTTCAGCCAGGCCCTCGGCGGCCGCGGCGTCCCACGCGTCCAGGGCGGGGGAAAGGGCGTCGATCATCGTCTTGTCGCCCAGCTCGGCCTTGCCGCGGGCGACGACCCCCTCGACCCCGGCGCGCAGCGCGGCGCCGAGGGTCGCGGCATCCACCTCCGTCTCGGTGCCCAGCGCGGGGCCCATGCGCAGGAAGAGCGTGCCGTACAGCGGACCGCTCGCTCCGCCGACCGATGAGACGAGGGTCATGCCGACTGTCTTGAACAGATCGGAGGGGCTCGCGGGAGCGGGATCGAGCTTGGCGACGACCGCATCGAGACCGCGCGCCATGTTCGACCCGTGGTCGGCGTCGCCGATCTCGGAGTCGAGGCGCGTCAACTCGTCCTTGTGCGCGTGGACGGCGTCGCGGAACGCGCGGACCCATGCGACGAGGTCGTCGGTCGAGACCGCCCCGCTCATGCGCCCCACCGCAGGCCCGGGGTCACGACGGGCGCATCCCACAGGCGCAGCATCTCGTCGTCGGCCTTCACGACGGTCAACGACGCCCCGGCCATGTCGAGGCTCGTGATGTAGTCGCCGATCAGAACGCGCTGGACGTCGACGCCGGCCCCGGCCAGCAGCGGCGCGATCTCTCCGTACAACAGGTACTGCTCGATCAGCGGGGTGCCGCCCAGGCCCGACAACAGCACGATCGCCGGTCCCACGGGCTCGCCGAAATCGTGCACGATCGGGTCGACCATGAGCTTGGCGATCTCTCGAGCGGATGCCAGCTTCACGCGCGAGCGACCGGGTTCGCCGTGGATGCCGACACCGACCTCCATCTCGTCGTCGGGGAGCTCGAAGGTGGGGCGGCCCGCGGCGGGGACGGTGCAGCTCGTGAGAGCCACGCCCATCGACCGGCCGGCGGCCGAGACGCGACGCGCGAGCTCGGCGACCGCCGCGAGATCGGCCCCTTCTTCGGCGAAGGCGCCGACGATCTTCTCGAGGATGACGGTGGTGCCCGTTCCGCGGCGACCCGCGGTCCAGGTCGAGTCGGTCACGGCGACGTCATCGGCCACGACGACCGATTCCACCTGCACGCCCTCGGCCGCGGCGAGCTCCGCCGCCATCTCGAAGTTGAGGACGTCTCCGGTGTAGTTCTTCACGATGTGCAGCACACCGGCACCCGAGTCGACCGCCTGCGTGGCGGCGAGCACCTGGTCGGGAGTGGGGGAGGTGAAGACCTCTCCTGCGGCCGCGGCATCGAGCATGCCCCGCCCGACGAAACCGCCGTGCATCGGCTCGTGCCCCGATCCACCGCCGGACACCAGCGCGACCTTGCCCGACCGCGTCGGCTCCGCGCGCAGGATGACCCGGTTCTCGGCATCCACCCGCACGTCCGGATGGGCGACCTGGATGCCGCGGAGGGCCTCGGCCAAGACGTCGGCGGGGTCGTTGACGAACTTCTTCACGGTGCCTCCTCGTTGTGGCGACGACGGTTCGGGCCGTCGGTTTCGACCCTGCTCGCAGGTCGCCGTTCCGTCAAGGAGGAAAAGCCGGTAAGACGCGGGCGCTCAGAGCCGCTCGTGGGGGAGGACCTGCTTGATGCGCTCGATCGGGTTCTGCGCCGGGGCCTCGTTGTAGGCGTTCGCGAGCTCCTGCTCGCTCAGGGCGTGGATCGCGGCCATGATCTCGTCGGTGGCGCCACGGCGCGCGCGGCCCGAGGAAGCGGCCCCGTGCGGGGAGAGATCGAGGGGGGCGCCGAAACGCACCGTGATGCGCTCCTTGGTCGTGGGGATCTTCGCGCCCACCGGCATGACCTTGTCGGTGCCGATGAGACCCACCGGCACGACCGGAGCTCCGGTCTGCAGGGCGAGGAAGGCGACCCCGGTCCGGCCCTTGTACAGGCGACCGTCGAGCGAACGCGTGCCCTCGGGGTAGAGCGCGACGGCGCGGCCGTCCTCGAGTAGGGCGCGCTGTTGGTCGAGGGCCTCGAGCGCCTTCTGGCCCGCGCCGCGCTCGACCGGGATGGCGCCGATCGCCGTGAAGAACTGACGCGACGCCCACTTCTCGAAGTAGGCCGACTTCGCCATGAAGTGCACCGGGCGGGGAGCGGCGACCGGGATGGCGATGGAATCGATGAACGACAGGTGGTTGCTCGCGAAGATGACGGGGCCGATGCGCGGGACGTTCTCGCGCCCCTCGATGCGCGGGCGGTACACGGCACGCGCCAGGGGGGCGATGAGGAGACGTCCGAGACGGTAGGTCGCGCCCATCTGCTCCGGCACGGTCACGGGGGTCTCGGCGGGCAGGTCGGAACTCACCCGTCGAGGCTACTCGCCGCCGCATGCCCGGGCGTGCATGGTGCGCGCGTGTACACGACGAACGCGCGCGAGCGAGGACGCGCACCGGCCTCCCAGCCGCGGCAAAGACGAATGCGCGAGGATGGGGTCTTCCTGTCTTGCTTCGAGAGGTCACCCGTGCGCTTCCGCCCGATCGCTTCCCTGTCCGTCGTCGCCGCCGCGGCCCTGCTGCTGGCCGGATGCTCCGGTTCCCCCGACGAGGCGTCGACGCCCGACGCGAGCGGCTCGGCCGACGCGGGACAGTGCCAGAGCGCGCTCGCCGACGCCCCGGCCCCCGACGGTCTCGTCGTGTCGGGAGACTTCCAGTCGAAGGTCAGCGTCACCCTCCCCGACGGGTACAACCCCACCGCCCTGCAGCGCACGACCCTCGTCGAGGGCACGGGCCAGCAGGTGAAGGCCGGCGACGTCCTCAAGGCGAACTTCACGCTGATCGACACCGCCTCCGGCGCCGTCCAGCTCCAGACGCTCGACACCGAGCCGAACGGCATGGACACGCTCATCTCTTCGCAGCAGATCTTCGGCGCCGCCCTCGAGTGCGCCCCCCTCGGGTCGCGCACCGTCTCGTCGTTCCCCGCCGGCACGCTCGGCGAGGGCTCGCCCGCCTTCGTGCTCGTCGCCGACTCCCTCTCCGAGCTGCCGACCCGCGCCGAGGGCACCGAGGTCCCTCCCGTCGACGGCATGCCCGCGGTGACGTTCGACGACAACGGCGCCCCCACCACCACGACGAACGCCGACGGCAAGCAGATGCTGCCCCAGCCGACGGCTCCGGCGCCCACCGAGGTCCGCATCGAGAACCTGCGCCAGGGCGCGGGCGAGGTCGTGAACCCGGGCGATCAGGTGATCGTGCAGTACACGGGCGCGCTCTACGACAGCGGTCAGGTCTTCGACTCCAGCTGGCAGCGCGGGGCCCCGGCCCAGTTCGTGACCAACCAGGTCGTCGACGGGTTCCGCCAGGCGCTCGAGGGGCAGACGGTCGGCTCGCAGGTCGTCGTCGTCATCCCGCCCGCCGCGGGCTACGGCGACAAGGCCCAGGGCGACATCCCCGCGAACTCGACCCTGTTCTTCGTCGTCGACATCCTCGGGGTCCAGCACGCCGACATGGCGGGCTAAGTAGGCTGAGGGAATGCGCCGCGTCCTCATCCTCGGTTCCACCGGTTCGATCGGCACGCAGGCGCTCGACGTCATCGCGAACAACGCCGACCGATTCGAGGTCGTCGGACTCGCCGCCGGCACCGATCGCGCCGGCGTCGAGTCCCAGGCCGCGGCCTTCGGCGTCGAGCACACGGCCCTCGGCGCGGTCGAGGCGGAGCAGCTCGTCCGCGACGTCGAGGCCGACGTGGTGCTCAACGGCATCACCGGATCGGTCGGACTCGGCCCCACGATCGCCGCGCTCGAAACGGGACGCACCCTCGCGCTCGCCAACAAGGAGTCGTTGATCGTCGGCGGCGACCTCGTCACCGCCCTCGCCGCGCCGGGGCAGATCGTGCCCGTCGACTCCGAGCACTCGGCGATCGCGCAGGCGCTACGATCCGGTCACGCCGGCGAGGTGCGTCGGCTCGTGCTCACGGCATCCGGAGGCCCTTTCCGTGGGCGCTCGCGGGACGAGCTGCAGAACGTCACCCCCGCCGAAGCCCTCGCTCACCCGACGTGGGACATGGGGCGCGTCGTCACGACGAACTCGGCCACCCTCGTCAACAAGGGCCTCGAGGTGATCGAAGCGCACCTGCTCTTCGACGTGCCGTACGACCGCATCGCCGTGACCGTCCACCCGCAGTCGATCGTGCACTCCATGGTGGAGTTCGTCGACGGCTCGACCATCGCCCAGGCGTCGCCGCCCGACATGCGGCTCCCCATCTCGTTGGGGCTCGACTGGCCGAACCGGATCTCGGGTGTCGGCGCCCCGCTCGACTGGACCCGCGCCTCGGAGTGGACATTCGAGCCGCTCGACGAGAAGGCCTTCGGCTCGGTGGCCCTCGCGAAAGAGGTCGGACGGGCCGGGGCGACCTACCCCGCCGTCTTCAACGCCGCCAACGAACAGGCCGTCGACGCGTTCCACGAGGGACGGTTGGGTTTCCTCGAGATCGTCGAACTGATCGAACGCGTGGTCGATCGCCACGAGCCGCCCACGACGCTCACCCGCGAGTCCCTCGCCGAGGCCGAGGCCTGGGCGCGTCGCACGGCAGACGCGCTTATCGCCGCGCGCTGAGGCGGGCCGGGCGGCGGGTTCGACGAGCTCAGCCCCCTCGTGATGGGAGAGGTCCCCGAGCCTGTGGAAGGGGCCCGCGCGTGCGCTGACCCCGGCGGGCTCGGCCCTCGTAGGGGAAGGTCCCCGAGGGGGTCAAGCCCTGCGGCTCACCGTCCTCGGCTGGAGGGCCCCTGAGCCGGGCCAGGGGGACGGGATGCCGCGTTACCCGCGCCTCAGGCCGGGAACTCCACCGGGCGCTCGGGGTCGGACGACGGGGTGCTGTCGGTCGGGTAGGGCACGGGCCACTGCGGGTCGGGCACGGGCCATCCGGCCGCGCGCAGGGCGCGACGCGACAGCTCGCGCGCCGAGTAGGGCGTGCGCACCCCGCGGATGTCGCGGTAGTCCTGGTGACCGGGGCCGGCCCAGAGGATCGCGTCGCCCTCGCCGACGAGCTTCACGGCCTCGAGGATCGCGCGCTCGGGCGGGGTGAACTCGAGGATCTCGGCATCCGGTCGCGCTCGACGCGCCCCCTCGACGAGGACCTCGCGGATCGTGTCGGGGTTCTCGTGACGGGGGTGGTGGTCGGTGACGACGAGGATGTCGCTGCCCTCGACCGCCGTGCGGCCCATGTCGTGGCGTTTAGTGGCGTCGCGGTCGCCGTCGGCGCCGAACACCATGACGACCTTGCCCGGGGTCACCCGGCGGACCGCGGCGAGCGTCTTCTCGAACGCGTCGGGGGAGTGACCGAAGTCGACGTAGACCGCGGGGCCCTCGGCCCCCGAGACGAGCTGCGTGCGGCCGGGCAGCGAGGCCTCGATGTGCGAGCCGTCGAGAGTGCTGTAGAGGTGGTCCCAGGTGTATCCGACCTCGAGGAGCATGACGATCGCGAGACCGGCGTTGGCGGCCATGTGGCGGCCGATCACCGGGACGACGGTGGTCAACGAGCGACCCTTGCCGTCGCTCAGGGTGAACTCGGTGCCCTCCTGGCGTTCGTCGACGATGTCGACGGTCCAATCGGCGGATGCCGCGGCGGCGGCGTCTTCGCTGATGGCGGGGGTCGCGATGGTCACGACCGGGATCTCCGCGCGAGCGGCGATCTCGGCGCCGGGCGCCGAATCGAGGCAGACGACACCGCGGCGGGCGCGGTCGGGGCGGAAGAGGGGGAGCTTCGCCTCGAAGTACTCGCGCATGTCCGCGTAGTCGTCGAGGTGGTCGTGCGTGAGGTTGGTGAACCCCGCGACGTCGAACACCAGTCCGTCGACGCGGTGACGGGTCAGCGCCTGGGCGCTCACCTCGACCGCGACCGCCTGCACGCCGCGTTCGCGCATGAGCGCGAGGAGGGCGTGGAACTCGGAGGCTTCGGGGGTGGTCAGGCGCGAGACGATGACCTCGCCCGCGATGTGCCGCTCGGCGGTGGACGACAGCCCGGTCACGACGCCGAGCTGGTCGAGGATCCCCTCGAGCAGGTGCGAGACGCTGGTCTTGCCGTTGGTGCCCGTGGTGGCCAGCAGCTGGGGGAGCTGGTCGTCGGGACCGGTGCCGTAGACCCACGCAGAGAGCTCGCCGAGGAGCGCGCGGGGATCGTCTACGACGACGATCGGAAGACCCGCGGGACCGGCGATCTCGGCGCCCGCGGCGTCGGTGATGACGGCGACCGCACCGCGTGCGGCGGCGGTGGGCGCGAACTCCGCACCGTGCCGGTTGACGCCGCGGATGGCGACGAAGGCCTCTCCGGCGCGCAGGTCGGCGGTGGCCAGCGTGATGCCGGTGAGAGTCGTGCCGTCGACGTCTCCGACGGTGCGCACGCCGTAGCGTCGGCCGAGTTCGGCGAGGTCGCGTCGCGGCGGGTTCTCCGGTCGGAGGACGGGCGGCAGGTTCGAGAAGGCGTCGGAGGGCATCGAGACCATTCTCTCATCCGGTGTCGCACAGGCACCGCATCGCAGCCGCACGGGCGGTTCAAAGGCGTCCGACGGTATCGTCGGCGGGTGACTGCGATCGCGTTCCTCATCGGCGTCATCGTGCTCGTGCTCGGCTTGGCCGTCTCGATCGCGCTGCACGAAGTCGGGCATCTGCTGCCCGCCAAGCTCTTCGGCGTGCGCGTCGGCCAGTACATGATCGGCTTCGGCCCGACGCTCTGGTCCAAGCGGATCGGCGAGACGGAGTACGGCTTCAAGGCCCTGCCGCTGGGCGGCTTCATCTCGATGGCGGGCATGTACCCGCCGGCTCCCGACGACGCCAAGCCCGGCACCAAGCGCTCGCGCTTCTTCGCGACGATGATCCAGGACGCCCGCGACGCCAACGCCGAGACCCTCATCGCCTCCGACGATCGCGTGTTCTACAAACTGCCCGTCTACAAGCGGATCATCGTGATGCTCGGCGGCCCCGTGATGAACCTCGTCCTCGCCGTCGTGCTCTTCGCGATCGCCCTCAGCGGCATCGGCATCCAGCAGGGCACGACGACCGTCGCCTCCGTCTCGCAGTGCGTCATCCCCGCGAGCCAGAACCGCACCGACTGCACCCCCAGCGATCCCGTCGCCCCCGCGGCCGCCGCGGGCATTCAGCCCGGGGACAAGTTCGTCTCGATCGACGGCACGCCGGTGTCGACGTTCGCCGAGGCCGCGGCGATCATCCAGCGCTCGCCCGGCCAGCAGCTGTCGGTGGTCATCGACCGTGACGGCGCGCAGCGCACCGTGCAGTTCACCCCCGCGACCACCGACAAGGCCGTCACCGATGCGAACGGCCGGCCCGTCGTCGACGCGTCGGGTGCGACCGAGTATCAGACGGTCGGTTTCGCCGGGATCAGCCCGCAGAGCGCCCTCGTCCGCCAGCCGATCGGGACGAGCCTTCAGGCGACGGGCCAGTACATCGGCTCGGTCGCGCAGATCGTGTCGCAGTTCCCCGTCCGCATCTACGAGGTCGCCGTCGACACCCTCAGCGGCCAGCCCCGCGACGCGAACAGCCCCATGAGCGTGGTGGGGGCGGGCCGTCTCGCGGGCGACATCGCCGCCGTGGACGCGCCGATCCTCGACCGCGTGCAGGTGATGATCTCCCTGCTGGGCGGGTTGAACGTCGCCCTCTTCGTCTTCAACCTCATCCCGCTGCTCCCGCTCGACGGCGGCCATGTCGTGGTCGCGCTGTGGGACGGCATCAAGAGGCAGATCGCGCGCCTGCGCGGCAAAGTCGCCCGGCCGGTGGATGCCACGAAGCTCGTGCCCGTGACGTTCGTCGTCGTGGTGCTTCTGGTCGCGACCGGCGGTGTGCTGTTCCTCGCGGACATCTTCAACCCGGTGCAGTTGCTCTAGCCGCGGCGGATCGGCTCGCCCGTCGGCCGTGCTCTGCATGACGTGCCGTCCTCGGCGGGCGGGGCGGGGCGTCCTGGGCTCCGGATCGGATAGGCGTCTCCTGGCGTCGCAGCGCGGCGGAACCGGCCGACGGCCCCGGGACTCCGGAGCCGGGCACGCGGTCGCGCCCGACGGCCCCGGGACTCCCGAGCCCGGCACGCGGTCGCGCCCTCCCGGCTCTCCGGCGAGCCGCACCGTGCTCAGAGCGCGTGGGCGATCAAGCGCTCCAGCGTGCGCATGCCGTCGCGCGACAGGATCGACTCGAGGTGACCCTGCACGCTCGCGAATCCGGGCCCGCGCAGGGCGTAGACGTCGCCGGTCACCGGGTCGGCCGCGACGTCGATCTCGAAGTCGGTGACGGGTGCGCCCGGGCCGTAGAAGATCCCCCGTCGGTCGCCCGGATTCACCCGCGCGGTGAAGGTGTTGTAGAACCCGATCGAGGCGTCCTCGCCGAAGACGTCGACGCTCTTCTGGAGACCCTGGTGGGGCCGATCGAGCGGCATGAGCTCGATGCCGAGCGAGTCGGCCAGGATCTGGTGGCTCAGGCACACAGCGAGAAGCGGATCGCGACGCGCGGTGCGGCGCCCGACGACGTGACGCATCACGCTCATCCGGGGGCTGTCGTCGCGCGGGTCGCCGGGCCCGGGACCTGAGACGACCAGGTCGGCGGCGTCGATCTCGTCGTCCGTCGCCTCCGACCACGGCACGATGCGGGTGTCCAGGCCCAGGTGGCGCAGCTGATGCGCGAGCATCGTGGTGAAGCGGTCCTCGGCATCCACCACCAGCGCCGTACGGCCTGCGAAGGGGCCCGATCCGTCGGGGTCCTGCGGGTTCATCCAGAACGGTGCGAGACGGTCGTTGCGCGAGGTCAGCAGTTCGGCAATCGCGGGGTCTTCGGCCAACGGCCGGCGGGCCGCGGCCGGAGCGTCGGGGTCGGCGCCGGCCGGAACGGCGGGAGCGTCCCGCGGGATCGCTCCGATGGCGCCGAGCACGCCCGCCGCCTTTCCGTGGGTCTCGCCCACCTCGCCGTCGGGATCGGAGTGGCGCACGAGGGTCGCGCCCACGGGGACGCGCAGTCGCCCGTCGACCAGGTACGCCGTGCGGATGAGGATCGGCGCGTCGAGGTCGTGCGTGGGGCCCTCGGTCGAGCCGTTCGGGGTGAACAGCGCCGCGACACCGGAGTAGTACCCGCGGGGGACGGTCTCGTGGCGGGCGATCACCGTGCACGCGTTCTGCATGGGCGAGCCGGTCACGGTGGGGGCGAACATCGTCTCGCGCAGGATGTCGCGGGGGTCGAGGTCGCTCGAGCCGCGCAGCATGTACTCGGTGTGCGTGAGCCGTGACATCTCTTTGAGGTGCGGCCCGGTGATCCGACCGCCGTCGCTGCAGACGGCGCTCATCATCTTCAGCTCTTCGTCGACGACCATGAAGAGCTCTTCGGTCTCCTTGGTCGAGCGCAGGAACTCCGCGAGGGTCTCGGCGGTCGCGCCGCCGGCGGGGTGGCGGAAGGTGCCCGAGATGGGGTTCATCGTGACGACGCCGTCCTTGGCGCTCACATGCGCCTCGGGGCTCGCGCCCACCGCGATGTGATCGTCGGTGACGACAGCGAACGTCCAGTACGCGCCCTTCTCGTGCTCGAGCAGCGCGCGGAACCACGTCAGAGCGGCGATCCGGGGGTCGACGTCGACGCCGGCGACGAAGTCGCGACGGATCACGAAGTTCGCCCCCTCGCCGCGGCCGATCTCGTCGGCGATCACGCGGCGCACGATGCGGGCGTAGTCCTCGTCGCTGATGTCGAAGCCGGCGTCCGCCAACGGCACGGGGGAGGAGGGGAGGGATGCCATGGCCTCGGCCCGCGGCAGGGACACGCGGTCGCCGATCACCAGACAGCGCAGCGGGGCCCCGTCGTCGTGGCAGACGAAGCCGCGCTCGCGCACCTGTCGGTACGGGACGAGCGCGAGCACCTCGCGGGCGACGCCGTCGGCATCCGTCAACGGGATGTCGGCGAGGAGCTCGACGTCGACGACGTCTCCGGTGAGGACCTCGACGGTCGCCCCGTCACGGGCGATGAGGGCGAAGGGGGCGGAACCTGCGGCGAGGTCCGAGAGCAGGGGAGAGGGGTCGAGCCCGGTCATCGAGATGTCTTTCCGTCTGTGCTGAGCGAGGTTTCGTCGCGGCCGCCGAAAACACGAAGACCGCCGGATTCCCCAGGGGGAGGGCGGTCTGTTGCATGCGTGCGCACCGCCTAAACGGTGGGCCACCAGGATGTGTGAGCGCGCATGGCGCCGAACCTACCACAGCAGCCTTTCGGCACCGGTTCAGGCGCCGTGCGGTGAGGGCGGCGTAGGCTGAGCCCGTGCCTGCTGTGAACCTCGGAATGCCCCGCGTGCCGGAGACCCTCGCGCCCCGTCGCAAGACCCGCCAGATCCGGGTCGGCAAGGTGCTCGTCGGTGGCGACGCTCCCGTCAGCGTCCAGTCGATGACCACGACGCCCACCACCAACATCAACGCCACGCTGCAGCAGATCGCCGAGCTCACGGCATCCGGATGCGAGATCGTGCGCGTCGCCGTGCCGTCGCAGGACGACGCCGACGTGCTGCACATCATCGCGAAGAAGAGCCAGATCCCGGTCATCGCCGACATCCACTTCCAGCCGAAGTACGTCTTCCAGGCGATCGACGCCGGGTGCGGTGCGGTGCGCGTGAACCCGGGCAACATCCGCAAGTTCGACGACCAGGTCGGCGCGATCGCCAAGGCCGCGAAAGACGCCGGCGTCTCGCTGCGCATCGGCGTCAACGCCGGATCGCTCGATCGCCGCCTGCTCGAGAAGTACGGCAAGGCCACCCCCGAAGCGCTCGTCGAGAGCGCCGTGTGGGAGGCCTCGCTGTTCGAGGAGCACGACTTCCACGACTTCAAGATCTCGGTCAAGCACAACGACCCGATCGTCATGGTGAAGGCCTACCGCCTGCTCGCCGAGCGGGGCGACTGGCCGCTGCACCTTGGTGTGACCGAGGCCGGACCCGCGTTCCAGGGCACGATCAAGAGCGCCACGGCGTTCGGCATCCTGCTGTCCGAGGGCATCGGCGATACCATCCGCGTCTCGCTCTCGGCTCCGCCGGCCGAAGAGGTCAAGGTCGGTCACCAGATCCTGCAGTCGCTGAACCTTCGCGAGCGCAAGCTCGAGATCGTCTCGTGCCCCTCGTGCGGTCGCGCCCAGGTCGACGTGTACACGCTCGCCGACGACGTGACCGAGGGCCTGAAGGACATGACCGTTCCGCTGCGCGTGGCCGTCATGGGCTGCGTCGTCAACGGACCCGGTGAGGCGCGCGACGCCGACCTGGGTGTGGCCTCGGGCAACGGCAAGGGGCAGATCTTCGTGAAGGGCGAGGTCGTCAAGACCGTGCCCGAGAGCGAGATCGTGGCGACGCTGATCGCCGAGGCGAACCGCCTCGCGGCCGAGATGGGCCCCGACGCCGCCACCGGTACCGCGCAGGTCATCACCGCCTGACCGCGTACCCGATCCGCTCTGCGCTCATCTGAGCGTCGGCAGTCGGCTTTTGTTCCGATAGCGTCGGAAGTCTCATGACCGAGACTGCACGCGCCTCCCTCGCCCGCCCGCTCATCGCCGGCGTGGTCACCGCCCTCGTCGGCTTCACCAGCACCTTCGCGGTGGTCCTCACGGGCCTGCGGGCGGTGGGTGCGACGCCCGCGCAGGCGGCGAGCGGACTGCTCGCCATCACCCTCGTCGTCGGGGTGGGCTGCATCGTGCTGGCCGGTCGTTACCGCATCCCCATCACCGTCGCCTGGTCGACCCCCGGCGTCGCGCTGCTCGCGGCGACCGGCGCCGTCGACGGCGGCTGGCCCGCGGTCGTGGGGGGCTTCCTCGTCTGCGCGGCACTGATCCTGTGCACGGCCCTGTTCCCGCCGCTGGGCGCGCTGATCGCCCGCATCCCTCCCTCCATCGCGCAGGCGATGCTCGCCGGCGTGCTGCTGCCGTTGTGCGTCGCGCCGTTCGTCGGGCTCGTCGACGACCCGTGGGGAGTGGCCCCGGTGCTGATCGTGTGGCTCGTGGCATCCCGTCTGCTTCCCCGGTGGGCCGTGCCGCTCGCCTTCGTCGCGGCGATCGCGGTGGTCGCGGTGGAGCTCACCCGCACGGGAGTGAACGCGGATGCCACCTCGCTCCTGCCCCGGCTGGAGTTCACCGCCCCCGAACTCACGGTCGGCGCGGTCATCGGGATCGCGTTGCCGCTGTTCGTGGTGACGATGGCGTCGCAGAACGTCCCCGGCGTCGCCGTGATGCGCAGCCTCGGCTACACGGTCCCCTGGCGTCCCGCGATGCTCGTCACCGGCCTCGGCTCGGCGGCCGCCGCGACCTTCGGCGGACACGCGATGAACCTCGGTGCCATCAGCGCGGCGATCGCGGCGGGCCCCGACTCCCACCCCGACCCGAAGAAGCGCTGGGTGGCCGGCGTCTCGGCGGGGGGAACATACCTCGTGCTCGGCGCCCTGTCGGCGGCGTTCGCGGCGATCGTGCTGCTCGCCCCCGCCGGCGTCATCCCGGCGGTGGCCGGGGTGGCCCTGTTCGGCGCGTTCGGCTCCGCCGTGCAGCAGGCCATCGACGACCCCGGAGAGCGGGTGCCGGCCGTGGTGACCTTCCTCGTCGCGGCATCCGGGATCGCGGTGTTCGGGGTGAGCGCGGCCTTCTGGGCGCTGCTGGCGGGGCTCGTCGTGCGTAGCGTCCTGCACGTGGGACGGCGCCGCGCCGCGTGACCGGGTTGACCAAGTGCGGTTGACCAACGTCGGAGGTGGGTGCGAGTCTGGTCGCATGAAGACGTCGCGAGTGAAGGTGCAATACGCCAAGACGCACCTGTCCGCCCTCATCGCCTCCGTGCAACGCGGCGACGAGGTCGTCATCGCGCGGGGCGATACCCCGGCCGCGCGGCTGGTCGCCGTCGAGCCGCCGGCGGAGCGGGAGTTGGGCTTCGTGGCCTACGCGGTCCCGGAGTCGTTCTCCGACCCCCTGCCCGAAGGGGAGCTCTCCGCCTGGGAGGTCGGTGCGTGAGGTATCTGCTCGACACGCACACGCTCCTCTGGGCGCTGACCGCCCCGGATCGCCTCGGCCCGGCCTCCTCGACGATCCTCGCCGACCCGTCGTCGACGATCGTCGTGTCCGCCGCCTCGGCGTGGGAGATCTCGACGAAGCAGAGGATCGGCAAGCTCCCGCACGCTGACGCGCTCGTCGGGGGCTACGCGCGCCATCTCGATCGCCTCGGCGCGGAGAGGCTCCCCATCGATGAGACCCACGCGCTCCTCGCCGGAGCCCTCCAGTGGGATCATCGTGACCCGTTCAACCGGATGCTCGCCGCGCAGGCGATGGTGGAGTCCCTCACGCTTCTCAGCAGCGACGACGCGTTCTCTCGGTTGGCGGGCCTCGCCGTTCAGTGGTGAGACCTGGGTGCCCGGGGGAGGTGAGTGGTCGAGCCGTCACCCTTTCGTTACCGAAACTTCCGCGTCGGTCGTGAACCGATCGACGGATCATGGACATTAGAGAGTGTGGATGACGATGACGCCGGGCTGTGGACCCGGGTGCGCCAAGGCGACGAGCACGCGCTCGCCGCGTTGTTCGATCGGTATGACGCGCGCCTGTTCCGGCACGCGTCGCGGCTGCTGACCCATCGCGAGGATGCGAAGGACGCCGTGACCGTGGCGTTCTTCGAGCTGTGGCGCAAACGCGTCTCGGTGCGTCTGGTCGACGGGTCGCCTCTGCCGTGGCTGCTGACGACCGTCGCGCATTGCGCACGGAACCTCGAGCGCTCGAGCAGGAGGTACCGCGCCCTGCTCGATCGAGCACCGGTCGCGGAGGCCGCAACGGCCGGGCACGACGAGAGCGGAGTGCTCTCGGCACTCAAGCGGCTGCCCGAGCGCGAGCAGGCGGTCGTGGTGCTGTCGGTGCTCGAGGGCTACGCGGAGCGCGAGGTCGCTCAGGCCCTCGGCATCCCGGCGGGAACGGTGAAGTCGCGGCTCGCCCGCGCCAAAGCGAAACTGCGCGACGAGGTCGCGATGGAAGGGGCACGGGCATGAACGACGAACTGACGCCCTCCGAGCGCGCGGCCCTGCGCGCCCGCATCGTGGGCGGCGCCCACGACATCACGCCCGTCGGGGCGCACCGCAACGCCTGGATCGCGGGCTCCGTGGCGGCGGCTCTGGTGGTCGCGATCGCCGGGGGAGTGGCGGTGACCTCGACGCTGAGCGCGCCCGAGATCGCGACGACGCCGTCGCCGAGCCCGACCGCCACCGTGGCGCCGGTGCCGACCCCGACGCCGACGGTCGCGCCAACCCCGACCCCGGCACCTACCCCCCTGGCCACGGCGCCCGTCCTCGCTTTCGGCGGCGACTGTTCGGCTGTGCTCGATGCCGATGCGGCATCTTCGGTGGTCGGTGTTCCGATGCGTCTGTGGGAGGGGCTGTCCGTCTGGGACGCTCGATCGCTGGGCGGGGTCTCGTGCCACTGGCGGACGCAGGACTCCTCGGGGTGGCAGTCGGTGGGCGTCACCGTTCTCCCCTACTCCGTCGTGCCGGACGCCGTCCGCGCGAGAATCGGCGTCGCCCCGGTCTGCGAGGGCGGACCATGCGACTATTCGGAACGCTTCGGGGACGCGTGGGTGTCCGCGTACGCGAGCAGCGCCTCCGTGGCGTTGGACGCGGTAGCGGCGGTGGGGTCGCGCGCTGCCGCCTCGCCGGGAATCGAGCGGGCGCTTCCGGCGGCGGCCTGGCATCTCGATGGCTGTCAGGACCGTCTCCGTGGCGCCGTCGAGCAGACCCTTGGCCGTGTCGGACTTGAACCGGTGGGAACCGACAACGTGCCGCAGGGTCAAGAGTGGGACGTTCTCACCGGGCGCGGCGCCGCCGCCTGGTGCTCGGTCGCCCCTCCCGTCTACGACGATCCGGACTACTTCACACTGCGACTCAGCATCGCCGCCGGTGCGCAATCCGATGCGAGCGAGGTGGAGCGGTTCGGGGGCATTCCGGTTCAGGTCAACGGTGCCCGAGCGGCCTGGTGGATCCCACCCGCGAACGGGGTCGGCGGGCGCCTGCGGGCGGACGCCGACGGGGGAATCATCGAGGCGGTGGGCACGGATCTCACACAGGAGCAGATGCGCGCCCTCGCCGAGAACATCATCGGCGCGCTCGGGTGACCCCTGGCATCCGTCCCCCCTGCCCTCGCGCCCTAGACTCGACTCTCGTGGTCACCCGTCTGTCGAAGTACTTCCTCCGCACGCTCCGCGAAGATCCCTCGGATGCCGAGGTCACGAGCCACCGCCTGCTCGTGCGCGCCGGTTACATCCGTCGCAACGCCCCGGGCGTCTTCGCGTGGCTCCCTCTGGGTCTGAGGGTCAAGGCCAAGATCGAGGCCGTCGTCCGCGAGGAGATGGCGAACGCCGGAGCGTTCGAGGTGCACTTCCCGGCTCTGCTGCCCCGCGAGCCGTACGAGGTCACGGGCCGCTGGGAGGAGTACGGCGACGCGCTGTTCCGCCTGCAGGACCGCAAGGGAGCCGACTACCTTCTCGCGCCCACGCACGAGGAGATGTTCACCCTCCTGGTGAAGGACTTGTACTCGTCGTACAAGGACCTGCCGCTGACGATCTACCAGATCCAGGACAAGTACCGCGACGAGGCGCGTCCCCGCGCCGGCCTCCTGCGCGGCCGCGAGTTCACGATGAAGGACGCGTACTCGTTCGACGCGACGGATGCCGGACTCGACGCCTCGTACCAGGCTCAGCGTGACGCCTACGAGCGCATCTTCACCCGCCTGGGTCTCGAGTACGTGATCGTCGCCGCCGACGCCGGCGCGATGGGCGGATCGAAGTCCGAGGAGTTCCTGCACCCGACCCCGATCGGCGAGGACACCTTCGTGCGCTCGGCCGGCGGTTACGCGGCCAACGTCGAGGCCTTCACGACCGTCGTGCCCGATGCGCTGCCGATCGAGGGTCAGCCCGAGGCCGTGATCTTCGATTCGCCGAACACCCCGACGATCGCGACCCTCGTCGACCACTCGAACGCGCACCTCGACGCCCCGGCTCCCGGCATCGCCGGCCCGGCCACGGCCGAGGCCACCCAGTGGACGGCCGCGCACACGCTCAAGAACGTCGTGCTCGCCCTCACGCACCTCGACGGCACGCGCGAGCTGGTCGTCGTGGGCCTTCCCGGTGACCGCGACGTCGACGACAAGCGCGTCGAGGTCGCCTTCGCCCCCGCGGAGGTCGAGGCGGCCACCGAGGCCGACTTCGCGAAGAATCCCCTGCTGGTCAAGGGCTACATCGGCCCCTGGTCGCCGACCGGCGCCGTGCTGGGCGAGGAGTCGGCGACGAAGATCCGTTACTACCTCGACCCCCGAGTGGTCGATGGCACGGCGTGGATCACGGGCGCCAACATCGACCAGAAGCACGTGCACTCGCTCGTCGCGGGCCGCGACTTCGTCGGCGACGGCTTCGTCGAGGTCTCGACCGTGCGCGCGGGAGACCCCGCCCCCGACGGCTCCGGCCCGGTGGAGCTGGCCCGCGGTATGGAGATCGGCCACGTCTTCCAGCTCGGCCGCAAGTACGCCGAGGCGCTGGGGCTGAAGGTGCTCGACGAGAACGGCAAGCTCGCCACCGTCACGATGGGTTCATACGGCATCGGCGTCACCCGCATCCTCGCGATCATCGCCGAGCTCAACAACGACGACAAGGGCCTCATCTGGCCCGCGTCCGTCGCCCCGTTCGACGTGCACGTGGTCGCGACCGGCCGTGAGGCCGCCGCGTTCGAGCTCGCGGCATCCGTCTCCGACCAGCTCGAGGCCGCCGGTCTCGACGTGCTCTACGACGACCGCCCCAAGGTGTCGCCGGGCGTGAAGTTCGGCGACGCCGAGCTCGTCGGCATCCCGCGCATCCTGATCGTCGGTCGCGGCGCCGCCGAGGGCCAGGTCGAGCTCTGGGACCGCCGCACGGGCCAACGCGACACTGTGTCGGTTGACGACGCCGTGGCAGCGCTCACGCGCTGATCCTGCACCGAAACGGCATCCGTCCCGCACTTGCCGGGAGGGGTGCCGTTTCGTCGTCCACCCGTGCGCCGGCATGGGTAGCGTGGATGCCATGATCTCGGCTCCCCGTCTGTCCCTGTCCGACGGCTCCACCATCCCGCAGCTCGGCGTCGGCACGTACAAGGTGCCGGCCGACGTGACCGCCGGCCTCGTCGAGGGCGCACTCGCCGCCGGGTACCGCCACATCGACACGGCCGCGCTCTACGGCAACGAGGTGGAGGTCGGCGAGGGGCTGCGCGCGTCGGGACTCAAGCGTGACGAGGTGTTCGTCACCACCAAGGTGTGGAACGACGACCAGGGGTTCGACGAGACGCTGCGGGCCTTCGACACCAGCGCCGCGAAGCTCGGGCTCGACCGGGTCGACCTGTACCTCATCCACTGGCCGATCCCGAGCGCCGACCGCTACGTCGACACCTGGAAGGCGCTCCAGCGCCTGCAGCAGGAGGGGCGGGCGACGTCGATCGGCGTCAGCAACTTCTCGGTCGTGCACCTCGAGCGCCTTCGCGACGAGACCGGACTGCTGCCTGCCGTGAATCAGGTCGAGCTGCACCCGCGCTTCCCGCAGACCGAGCTGGTCGACTGGCACGTCGCGAACGGCATCGTGACCGAGTCGTGGGCACCGCTCGCGCGCGGCGGCCTGCTCGACGAGCCCGTGCTCACCCGCATCGCCGAGAAGTACGGCAAGTCGCCGGCCCAGGTCGTGATCCGCTGGCACCTGGATCGGGACCTCGTGGTGTTCCCGAAGTCGGTGTCGCTCGACCGCATCCGCGAGAACGGAGACGTCTTCGACTTCACCCTCGACGACGACGACCGCGCGGCCATCGCGGGCCTCGACACGGGTGAGCGCACGGGTCGCAACCCCGACCTCGACTGAGGCCCGAGCTCAGGCGTCGAGGCGGGCGTACCGCGCGCGGAAGATCGTGAAGACGCCGTAAGCGAGGAATCCCGCCCCGACGAGACAGGCGAGCACGGGACCGGCGGGCAGCGCCACGACGGCGGCGGTGGCGCCGTCGAGTCCGCCCGCGGTGTCGGGTTCGACGGTGACGGCGGCGACGACCACCAGCACGCCCACGATCAGCAGTGCCACGCCCTTCGCGACGAACCCGAGCACACCGAGCACCGTGAGGGCGAAGCCCCCGGGCCCGGCGGGCGTGCGCACCTTGGAGTGGAACGACCGGCGCAGGCCCATCCAGACGAAGCCGATACCGACCGCCGCCACCGCGAGACCGACCGCACCGAGCACGAATCCGCCGATCGGCCAGGTGAGAACACCCTGGCTGAGGTCTTCGGCCGCCTGTTCCGCCCTCGGACGGGCCCCCAGGGCCACGGATGCCGAGACGAGGCCGATCGCGACGAACACGAGGCCCTGCGGAGCTTCGGTGAAGATTCGTCCGATGCGTCGCCACACCGACAGATGGCGCGGCGCGAACGCCTGCAGCAGGTGCCAAGCACCGAGGGCGACGAGTCCGACGGCGAGGGCCCACAGTGCCGCCGCTCCGAGGGGCACCGCGGCGACCGCGCGGAACGCCCCTGTCTGGTCGCTGTCCTCGGTCGCGCCGAAGCCGACGGCGATCACCAGAGCGCCGATGAGAAGGTGCAGGATGCCGTTGGCCGCGTACCCCGCGCGCGCGGCGATGCGGAACGCGGGGTTGGCCTCCGCGTCCCGGGCGGCTTCGCGAGCGGAGGTGGACACTCGGGAACCGTACGCGGGTTGGCCGCCGGGCGACAATCCGGTTGTGCGTCCGCGCCTTCCGCGACGAGCGCGGCGAGGGGGTCGGGGGGAGGCGTCATGCGGCGCCGGGGTGAAGATCGTGTGTCGTTCCCGTTCCGCGTTGGCGTGAGCGGGCCGCACTGATTACGGTCGGATCATGCCCGAGAACACCGCTGAGCTGCGCCCCACTCACCCGCTCGCGATCGCGCCGGTCGTCGCCCCCGCGGCATCCGTCGACGGCTTCGCGAAGCAGTTCCTGCAGAACCTCAATTTCGACCAGGGCGTCACGCTGTCGACCTCCGATGTCAACGACCAGTACCTCGCCCTGGCCTACACCGTGCGTGACTACCTCATGGCGCGCTGGTTCGACGATCGCGCGCAGCAGAAGGCCCAGCAGAACAAGACCGTCTGCTACCTCTCGGCCGAGTACCTGCTGGGGCGCCAGCTCGACAACAACCTCCTCGCGGCGCGTCTGACCGACATCGCCACCGAGGCTCTGGCGCAGTGCGGCATCGACATCGACGACCTGCGCCAGGTCGAGATCGAGCCGGGGCTCGGCAACGGCGGTCTGGGCCGCCTCGCGGCCTGCTTCATCGACTCGCTCGCGACGATGAGCATCCCCACCATCGGCTACGGCATCCGCTACGAGTACGGCATCTTCCGCCAGGCCTTCGCCGAGGGGCAGCAGGTCGAGCAGCCCGACGCGTGGCTGCGCATGGGATCCCCCTGGGACTTCGCCCACCCCGAGGCGGCGCAGACGATCTCGTTCGCCGGCCGCACCGAGACCTACGACGACGAGGGCGTCGAGCGCACGCGCTGGATCCCCGAGTGGAACGTGCTCGCGGTGCCCTACAACATGATGGTCCCGGGCTACCACAACGGTCGCGTGAACACGCTGCGCCTGTGGCGCGCGGTGGCCACCAACGCCTTCGACCTGCACACCTTCAACTCCGGCGACTACGTCGAGTCGGTGCGCGCGCAGACCTTCGCCGAGAACATCTCGAAGGTGCTCTACCCCGAGGACTCCACGCCCCAGGGCAAGGAGCTGCGCCTGCAGCAGCAGTACTTCTTCGTCGCGGCATCCATCGCCGACTTCATCGAGAACGTGCTGCCCGACGACTTCGACCTCGAGAAGCTTCCTGAGCGCGTGATCTTCCAGCTCAACGACACCCACCCGGTGATCGGGGTGCCCGAGCTGATGCGCGTGCTCGTCGACGAGAAGAAGCTCGAGTGGGATGCCGCGTGGGCGATCACCCAGAAGTGCTTCGCGTACACCTGCCACACGCTGCTGCCCGAGGCGCTCGAGGTCTGGTCGGTCGACCTGCTCGGCCGCCTGCTGCCGCGCCACCTCGAGATCATCTACCGCATCAACGACGAGTTCCTGCTCGAGGTGCGCGAGCGCTTCGGCGACGACGAGATGCTCATCCGCAACATGTCGATCATCGGCGAGCACCCCTCGCGCTCGGTGCGGATGGCCTACCTCGCCACGGTCGCGGGCTCGAAGGTCAACGGCGTCGCCGAGCTGCACTCGCAGCTGCTGCGCGACAACGTGCTGAAGGACTTCGCCACCATGTGGCCCGACAAGTTCACCAACGTCACCAACGGCGTCACCCCGCGTCGCTTCCTGCGCCTGGCCAACCCCGACCTGTCGGCCCTCATCACCGAGGCCCTCGGCGCGGGCTGGACGGTCGACCTCGAACGCCTGCGCGGCCTGGAAGCCCTCGCCGACGACGCCGACTTCCGCGAGCGGTTCGCCGCGGTGAAGGCCTCGAACAAGCGCCGCCTCAGCAGCGTGCTCGAGACCCGGGGTGAGGCGCCGCTCGACGAGGGGCACATGCTCGACGTCATGATCAAGCGCCTGCACGAGTACAAGCGGCAGACCCTGAAGGTGCTGCACATCGTCAGCACCTACGAGGGCATCGTCTCGGGTCGCCTCGACGTCGACGAGGTGCAGGCGCGCACGTTCCTCTTCGGAGCGAAGGCCGCGCCCGGTTACGGCATGGCCAAGCGCATCATCCACCTCATCAACGCCGTCGGCGAGGTGGTCAGCGCCGACGAGCGGGTCAAGGGCAAGCTCAAGGTCGTCTACCCGGCGAACTACAACGTCACCCTGGCCGAGCGCATCATCCCCGCCGCCGACCTGTCGGAGCAGATCTCGCTCGCCGGCAAAGAGGCCTCGGGCACGGGCAACATGAAGCTCGCCCTGAACGGCGCCCTCACCATCGGCACCGACGACGGCGCGAACGTCGAGATCCGCAAGCTCGTCGGCGACGACAACTTCTTCCTCTTCGGCATGAGCGAGCCCGAGGTCGAGGCGCTGTGGGCCGAGGGCTACCGCCCCGCCGACTTCTATCAGAAGGACGAGCGGCTGCGCAGCGCGATCGACCTCATCGCCTCGGGCGCCTTCTCGGGCGGCGACCGCACCGTGTTCGAGCCGCTCGTGTCGAATCTGCTGTACGAAGACCGTTTCATGGCGCTCGCCGACTTCTCGACCTACCTCGACGCCCAGGAGCGCGTCGACGCGGCGTACGCCGACCAGGACGGCTGGGTGCGCTCCGCGATCCTCAACGTCGCGCGCAGCGGCTACTTCTCGTCCGATCGCGCCATGCGCGACTACCTCGACCGCATCTGGCACGCCACCCCGGTGAGCTGACGCGGTTTCCGGATGCCGCGACCTGGGCGCTCGCCCGAGGTTGCGGCATCCGTCGTTTCCGGCGCCGGAATGCGGGCTGGTGCGTGCACAACTCCGGAGTCTCGGATGCCGCGCGGCCGGTGCACCCCGGAACCGCGCGGGCGCCGCGGCGCGCGGCGCCGTTGCTTCCTGCGTTGTGCACGCGCGCTGGCGGAAAGGCTGCGAAGGCTGGCCGACCGGCGACGGCGTCGAGGCGGCGACGTGCGCGAGAGTTGAAGCCTCTCGACCCCGGAGGCCCCGTGCGCATCAGCGACTTCCCCGTTCCCGACACCCTCGCCGCCCGTGGGGCCCTTGCCCTCGCCCGGCAGTACCAGTCGCCCGCGATCACCGCGCACGCGTTGCGGTCGTGGCTGTGGGCCGAGGCGTTCGCAGTGGTCGACGGCATCGGGAACATCGACCATGAGCTGCTATACGTCGCCGCAGTGCTGCACGACATCGGCACGGTGGGGGAGTTCGACAACCACGCGCTGTCGTACGAGCACGCGGGCGGGTACGTCGGCGTCGCGCTCACCGCCGGCGCGGGGTGGGAGCAGCCCCGACGCGAGCGCGTGCTCGAGGTGATCGTGCGGCACAACTGGCCGCGCGTGGATCCGTCGATGGATGCCGAGGGGCATCTGCTCGAGATCGCGACGGGCCTCGACATCTCGGGCGCCCGTCCCGACGCGCTGCCCGAGGATTTCCGCCGCGAGGTGCTCGCCGCTCACCCGCGCGGCGCCCTGGCCGCCGAGTTCGGCGCGTGCGTGCTCGACCAGGCGGCGCGCAAGCCCGACACCGCCGCCCGGCGCCTGGTGGACGGGGGAGTGGTGGCCAAGCTCGCGGCGAATCCGCTCGAACGGTTGTGACCGGCCGGATGAGGCGGGAGTCAGACGACGAGTTCGACGCGGACGCCCGCCGCTTCGTACGTTCCTCGTGCTCGGGCGTCTCGTGTGGCGAGCGAGAGCGCATGGGTGAGAGCGGCGAGAGCGACGAGTCCGTCGTAGGTCGCCCCGCCGCTGATCCCGCGATCGGCCAGGGCGCGGTGCGCGCCCGCCGACGCGTCGGCCGGGAGTGAGAGGGGATCGCCGAAGTTGGCATCCATGACGGAGATCGCGTCGGCCGCTTCGAGTCGTGCGTCGCCCGGGAGTCGCGTCAAGACGGAATACGTCTCGATCGCCG